>Ga0256831_1001688_pt1 | contig 11660 bp, 8 predicted proteins | sample 132544metaG_FD_189087 | JGI IMG/M metagenome (GOLD analysis project Ga0256831, IMG submission 189087) | Hydrothermal vent microbial communities from Lau Basin, Pacific Ocean - 132-544 | ecosystem: Environmental > Aquatic > Marine > Hydrothermal vents | place: Pacific Ocean: Lau Basin | collected... | reverse complement strand
ATATGAACATTCCTCAATACCTTTTTTTGCAGTAGTAACTAACCCACTCATTTTTGACCACCAATAAAATATTGATAAAAGACATTTATAAACTTTAAATTGAAAGTTAAATTTCAGTAATTTTTATACCACTACAAAAACAATATTTTTGTGTTAAGACCAATCTAATTATCAATATTAAAGGAAACAATAATCAAAGAGAAAGATATATGTCCTGAATTACCTTTTCAAGAGTCTTGATGTCATTTGAGTCATAAACATACACTTTACTGTCCTCATCCAAATCATATTCAACATTAATGTTAATGTCAAATGTTTCTCCAACATCATCAGTGACAGTCTCCACATCAAAACCCTGAAGTTCTTTAATTATTTTTTCAACCTTCTCCTTGAACTTAAGGGGTACCATTATGTAAACACCACTCTCATTAACATTGACCACCATCCTATCATTTTTAGCAATAAGAAGCTTGTGCTCATACTCCTCATCATCATAGTAGTCCTCATCAATAACAAAATCCCACATGTCCTCATCCTCACCAGGGAACCTCATTATGTCAGGAAGGATTCCATATATCTTTCCACCCTTCATCTCAACCACCTCAATCAATACTAACAGTTTAAAGTTTATAAACTTTTTGGTTTTTAAAATAAAAATGTCAAAAAACACAAATATACTAACATGGTAATCACAAAAATGTTAAAATCAATTATGGTTTAATCTCATAAACCTTCTGACCACAAGTCTCAACATAAGAATTACTCAAACTCATGCCAGGGTTAATGACCCCAGCAATATTGATAGAGTAGAATGATGTTAAATACTTGTTGTCAACAATAACTTTAACAAAACCACCCATTGACTTAGAACACATTTTCCTGTCAATTGTTATCTTAAACTTTACCCCATCCAACACTGAAATCCAATCACCCTTCTTAGCCTTAATGAACAAGTAAGTTTTTTCACCACTATAAACTGGTAGAATATGGTGTTCAATAACTCCCTTAGACAAAAAGTAATTAATACTATTTACTACCCTACTAATTGAATCAAACTCTTTCATTTTGGACAGTCCAACCCTGTCTGTCTTATATATAAATGAACCATCAATAACCCTTGAATCAACAAGTTTAAAATACCCATTCTTCCTGCCAGTCACAAATTCATACTTGTTAACAATACCAGTCTTGTAGTCCAGTTGCCCCCTGACATACACATATGGGAACACAAAAAACACCATTGTGTTATTTGTTACTTTCAACAGTTCAGGCTCAACAACAATATCTTCATCAAGTTTTAGCACACCACCCTTTTCCTTAATTACTAAGTCCCCATACACTTTTTCCTCAACTTTATTCATAAGCTCAGACTGACTAATATCTTTTAGAAGAATGAGACCATGTGAATGAAATCTTGTGTTTAATAAATCTCCATAAATTAGAGGTGATTTTGTCTTGTATTGGTTAAACATGTATGCTATTGTATCAACACCATCAAAGAATGAATACAAACCTCCAATACTGCTCAATATATTGTTTGGAACAATATTTTCATTTTTACCAACCAATCCCCTCAATATAAGAAAATCACTTACAGTGGTGCTTTGTGAATTTTTAATGTATTTCACACTCTCAATATCATTATATAAACCACTGCTGTAATATTTTCTTAGACCAGAATTAATGAGTTCATTAAACAATTTTTGATTGTGTTTTATTTTTTTGAGAACATTTTCCATGTAAAAAAATGGTGTGTACCAATCCTTCATAAACCTGACAAAGAAATAATTGTATACATCAAAATTAAGCACTTGTGATTTAACTGTTGGTTTAATTTTAAAGATAATCATCCAGTCACCAGTATAATAGCACAGTCACAAACTTTAGAATGTTTTAATAAATTCAGGGATAATGATTGTGAGCAACTTCTTAATATTTGGAAAAATCACTGAAAAAATTTTTCCTGAAAAATTCATTTTGATTTTTCTCAAAACAATATACCAAAAAATAAACTAAAGAAAATTTTCTCCCCCAGGCAAACCTGAGGTTTGATTTTAGAACCCCAAAGTTTGGTATTCAAATTTTTGCCTGAATTTTTGGGGTAGAAAGTATGTTAAAATTTATAAACTTTTCTCACAATTTAAAATAATAAGCCTTCTAATACTACTGATAATTAAGAAAAGACTGTCAAAAACAGCATTAATTTTTGCTTTAGTAAGGTTCACAATTAAGGCCTTAGTAAGCCTGTCTTAGAACTATACTTAATTGTAATTTAATGGGTCTTATTAAGACCAAAAAGTTTATAAACTTTGGAACCATCACTAACACTGAGGTGGTTCATATGAGTGGAATTGAGGATGTTGTAAAGGTGCTTGGTGAAAAGGTTAAGGGTATAGAGTTCAGTGAGGTTGGAACAGACTTTCTTGATGCACATATTCCAGTTAAAGGTAAGATTATAAAAGTAAATTACAATGAGCTTGTCACCATGACAGAAGTAGTAATTAGTATTGAAAACCCTGATGAGGGTACTGAGTTTGAAGTTTGCTCTTGTGATTTCAGTTACTCTAAAGAGTTCATTACTGATTTAATAGTAAAATTGATTGATGGTGTTGTTGAAGAATGGGTTTGATTTTCTTCTTATAAACTTTAACCAGAACTGAAAGAAGAAAAATGAAAATCAGAATACAAATTGTATGAATGGTGCAACTGGTGTTGTTGAGGCAACATTAACAGTAATGCTTCTCATTGCATTCCTCATGTCTTTTGGGATAGTCATTATAAACTCCAGTGTTCTATCATCATCAAGGGTTGTGAGTGCAACACCCTCAACATACTTTTCATTATTATATACAAAGTACTCAAATACCCCTTTAATTATTTTGGTATTACTGCTTGAAATTTGGACTGATTGTGTGCTTGGTGTTTCAAAGTAAATGTTCACAAAAGCATAATAGGGTGGTTTAAAATCTCCCAAAGAGAATTTAAAGTAAACTATTCTTGTTGAGTTTAACAGGGAAATCAGATTATTCAGTTCATTCTCATCAGTAAGTTTTAAGGTTACCACATTATCATTATTGTAATCTGATAATTGTATTACATTGTATTTTTTCAATAACCTGAGAAGGGTGTCAAGAGTTCTAATATGATAGTGAGTACCATTTATGTCAAAGTACACTGGGGTTGAACTCATTAAGTTGAACAATCCTTCAACTGGTGTGCTACTGTGTAGAACTCCTTTAATTATGACAGCATTATTCAACATGCTTATTATCTCCTTGACATCAATTCCATCAGATAATTGCAGTTTGTAGTGAATCTTGTTTGAGGTCATTGATAAGTTGCATGTTGCCACTGTTAATGGTTTCATCTGTGAAATTGGTATTGACTGTTTGGAAATGACTTGCCCATTTTTCTTCACAGTCATTACAATGAACCAATTATATTCATCCCAATCATCTTCCAAGTAATACACTTTAACTGGCAGTATTTGGTCAATGACATTATCACCACTGAATAATTTTAGTGATACTTTATTTGTGGAAACAACATGAGTATGTACATTACCAAACCCCTTACTAATACCTGCTACTGCAACATGAATTGTCAAGTTATCCCCATTATTAGCAGTAATGTTAGAAGTGTACCTCACATAAACAGCACCTTTATTACATGACTTATAATAATACAGGGTAAAATTACCAGCCTTTAGAACACCTTCAGTACTGTTATTGTATACTGGTGTGGTGTTTGTCTGATTATTCTCTTGTGTATTATTATTTTCTTCAGTATTATTCAACTCATCAATTTTCTCAAGGATTTCACTCTTTACACTTGTGAGTGTTATCCTTCCAGAGTATAATGGGTGCTTCAGGTTGAAGATAGTTGAATCCTCTGGGAATACTGAATATGATATTACTGGATTCCATGATTTAATAGTATTCTCATCACCATCAAATTCTATGAGGACTTTTGATGTTCCAGATAATTGGTTGGTAGTAATATCATACTGTATTTTATCATTATAATTTCCAGAATACTCATAGTGGTATGTTAGAAGTGGGAGGTGTTTTACCTTGAGTGTCATTGATATTTTAATATTATAGCCAGACTCTGCTCCAGGTGTTACATTGACACTCACACTTGTTATTGTGGGTTTTGGAGGTACAATTGGTTTAATGGGTTTTATTATAAACATTCCAAGAAAAACAGTGCTCTCACCCTTAACAAGGTACATATTGAAAGCACTGAGTTTATCTGAGGGGACAATAGCTTCAATGTTAGAATATCCAAGTTTACCAATACTGATGATATTCACTTTTGGTACAATTTTGACATTATCAAGAATCACTCCAGTATCAATAACAGTGTACATTCTACCTGGAGCAATTTGGAGGGTAAACAAGTCCCTTACCTTAATCTTGTTTAAAACCCATTTGTCCCTGTCATAACCCCTCCAATAAATCTGGATACTGTTGTCTGAATAAATTTTTTGAGTCAATATTTTGTGTTCTTGTTTATTGGTTGTTGTAGTTGTTGTGTGTGTTGTTTGATGTTGAGTTGAAGTAGTTTGAGTTGTTATTTGTGTGGTTGCAGTATTTATAGTAGTATTTGTTTGGGAAGAATTATTACTCCCAATACAACCTGAAATGAGTACTGGTAGTATGATAATTATTACCAGGATGACCCTATTTATCTTCATATGTAAACACCATTAAACTAATAAGGAAAATTATACATAAAAAGAAAGTAAAAAATCATGAGATAGAAACCCCAAAACTAAATGGATAATACTTTCTGACCCTAACCCAATCATAATGGACAACATTTGAAGTGTAAATCCATATGACTGGGTACATTGTTAAATTGTCCCAGTATGATTCAGAGAGTGTTGTGAGCACCTTTTCATTATACATTACACCACCAACCCCACCATCAGCTTTAAACACACCCCAAACCATCCAAGTATTGTAGTTATAATTCTTTAAACTATACTTTGCTTGAAGGTTGCCATTGTTCACCCTATACTGGAAGTCAATTAAACCATCCATGTTTAAGTCAACAATGTTAATCCTGTTCTTATTGTCAGTTGTTGCCAGTGCATTGTGAACATGGTTTGGCATCACTATCATTAGTTTGTACTCAACAATGTAATTATTCTGAATTGGGTAATTGAGTAACAGAATTCTCCATTGCCCATCACCCCATATTGATAGTTGTCCAGCACCAACTATGTGATGACTACCAATTGGTGAGAAACCCAGAGCACCATCATTATCCCAATAAGTACTGTTCAATTCATTTCCATTGAAATCATCAAAGAACTCAAATATTCTTGACCCATCACTCTTGTCAGAATACTGGGGTGATGATTTCATTATTATTTGTACTGATTCTCCAGCCTGTATCTCAGGAACCTTAATCCAGATTACAGCATTCTCCTTAACAGAATCCCATGACTCAACCCAGTATGGCAACTCATTACCATTCTCAAAGAATCTCACACTACCCCTTCTATCCCAAACAAACTGATTCCCAACATTTGATTGGTTAAGGACAATCATCACTTCAGCATTTTCAACATTTATGTTGCTTGGATTGTGAATAGTAATAGTGTGAGTATAAACTGTTGTTGGGTTTTTATCAACAACAATTGATACATTATTAATGTAGTGTCTAACCCTAACCCAATCAATACTGAAAATTTTATTGTAATAAATGAACATGACAGGGTACATTAATTCATTTCCAAGTGAGGGGTTTTCAAATTCAAAAATTGGCTTATAGTCAATCATACCACCAAGAACATTACCAGTTTTTCTATAAATAGTCCACACATGCCAATCCTTGTAATTATACTTTAGCATTTTCATGTAATTATGATAATTACCATTTATCTTCTCCTGGAAATCAATATAACCATCCCTGTCCCAGTCATAAACAGTAACCCTATTCTTATTATCACTTGTTATTGCTGAAATATGCACATTATTCAAGTTAGAATTCAACACTCTGAAGTCAACAATAGTTCCTGCCTCCACTGGTAATCTCAACTGTAAAATCCTCCATGAATTATCACCCCATATTGAAAGAATACCATTACTAACCTTATAATTTGTTATCCCACCATAACCAGCAAAACCATCATGATTCCAGTAGTTAGTGTTCAAATCATCCCCATTGAAATTATCAAAGAATTTAAACACTCCTGACCCATCACTCCTGTCAGAGTACTTTGTTGATGACTTCATTATTATATGATATACACTGTGAGCTGGGAGTTCTGGGACTTTCACCCACACAACTACCACCTTATTATTGGAGTCCCATGACTCAACCCAGTATGGCAACTCATTACCATAATCATCATAAAACCTAACACTACCTCTCCTGAACCATTCAAACTGGTCACCAACATTTGACTTTGAAAGTGTAATGTTCAATTCAATATTTGAGTAATCAGAATTATCATCATTAATAACATAAATGTCATGTGTGTAAACTGGGTACTGTATTTCATGAATATTACCATTTTTATCCTCAATTACCTGAGGAGGCATTATAAAAGGAGTGACTTCAGAAGGGGTTTCCTGCTTCAGAGTGTAAATCTTTAAACTGTATAATATTATTCCCTGCTTAGTGTAATCATCATACACACCCATTATAACCCTTAAGTCAGTTCTTGGTGCTCTTTTAACAGCCCCACTCTTAGAATCATAATAGTAATAAGTATACTTACCAATGTACTGTGATGGAACATTATATACTAATTGTGATAACAGATTATTGCAGTCAAAATCATAATACTGTGCAATAATTTTGTCTGGGTAATATATTGTTCTTGTACAGTATCTTCCTCCATCATTTGGGTGCCATCCTGTTGATGTTACAGTAGTCCAGGAGTTCCCATTATAGCCATAAATCCTGAATGTAGTGTACCCATCACCATAACCACCATAAATGTATGCAAGTGGTGGAGTAAATCCATAATTTTCACTTTTCAGGATACTTGCACCAGTAACAAAATTCACTGGGTATGCCAACTGGGGGAATGAGTGCACTGTTTTAGTCCATCCAGGTTCAAGCTTCCACTTTGCTTCAATCACAAGACCATAATTAATCAGACCAGGATTTATACTGAACTTGGAGTAAATCAAAGAACCAGCTCTATATGAGTATGAGTGAATCTTGACACCACCTTCAGCAAGCTCAATAACACCCCTACCACTATAAGATGAAGTGTGAAAATCAGAAGCATTAAATAACTGGAACAATTTATCCTGAGTCATATCAGCAAAGTTGAATTCTGTTAAGTTATTGACCTCATAATAATGCAATGGGTCAAACAAGTCTATATAATTGGGATATAATCTGTCAAAATTAATAAAGCTGACAGCATAAACTAAGTGAGTAAGGGTGATTATCATGATGAGTGAGATTATCACTAAAACTCTCTTCATAATCCCTCCCAGAAAAATATACCAAAAATACTTCTTAGTGCCCTGTAATATTAAGCAGGATAATGTTTAAAATAGAGTGGGAGTTTGATGAATAATTACCAACTATTAATGATGGTGAGTTTTCTAAGCTTTATATTTGGATTAGTGTTAAAAATGTATGCTAAAGTGTATTCTATGAAGTTCAGAAAAATCCTTCTCAGAGAGATAATGCAGGAGACTTATGAGTTCAATGTGCCAGAGATACTTGGTAACCTTGCTGAAATGAGCAGACAGAGTAATATTTTCCATATTTTAAAGTACATCATAAATCAGCAAAATATTATTACAAGGTTTCCCCTTGTGAAGTACTTGAATGAAATATACAGTGCTTATGCTAAGAGTTACATGCCAAATTATGAGGTGTACTTCACAACAAGTAGTGGTCAAAAAATACCAGTTCCAAAGGATATTATCAGCATGCTCTATGTTTATCTTGTTAGGGCATTCCCAAATTCAGCATTACTCAACATGTTCTACTCTTCAATAATACTCATTGCAAGATATGGGCAGGATGCAAGTGATATTGTTAAGACAATTGCAGAAATATCAAGAGAGAATGTTGAATACTTGAAGGAAGTCAGGATTCAGATGAGGCAGTTTGCAGACTTTCTCAGTAAAATGCTTAAATATTTCACTCCAATGGTGAGTGCAATTGCCCTTGTCATTTTTGCAGGGTTCTCATCCCTCTTGAGAGCAATGGCCAATAATATCCAAGGAGTCAGTGATTTTGGCAGTTTTATTATAATACAGCCAGCAAACATTCCTTCTGGTGTGCTTGCATTAATATTCTTCATGCAATTGTTTGTTGTCAGTTATTTGATGTCATCTTTTGCTCTTCAGGTGAGGGGTGGTTTTCATGCAGAAAAACTTAGAGTTTACAGTTTTCTTGATATTATTTCAACATCACTCATAATATATGGTATTTCAACATTCATCATCTCCACAATGCTCAAGGGACTGTTCATGGTTTACTGAATCACCCAAGTTCTATCAATATTTTCCCCAGTCTTTTCTTGAGTAATGAGTGTTTTTTAGCATCAACAATCTTCATGTACTCTCTGCTTACTTTTAATGATAATGTGTAAGTGTTCCTACCAATCTTCTGTATTGTCACTTTCTTGATTAAATTCACTGGTACATCCATTTCATCAAAGAGTGTTTCAATGACTTTTTGGAAGAGAAATTTGAGGTTAAAACCACCAAAGCCATTCAGGAATAGTGACCATACAACCCTCCAGTTTGTGTCAACAGAAAGTATTGATGCCAGTATTGAAGCATATTTTTGTTTGTCTTTCTTTTTGAGTTTTGGGATACCAAACAACCCTGCAAGAAACTTGAAAACATTCCTACAAATAAAAGAATATTCCTCATCCTCATCCCTGAATTCCCTGACTTTATAACCACCCTGTTTCAATAGTAATACAATATTTTTTAGTGTAATCTCCACTCCCTTATCAATCATGTAAACAGCAAGTTCATCATATGGTGCATTAAAAGAGAATGAGTATAATAACATCTGTATTGCCTTATCATAATCTTCAGTTCCTTCAAACCTGTCAGCATGAAAGTATTCAATTAAAAAATCACCAAGTGCTTCACAATAATTTACCATTAATTTACTCCCAATTTTAAATACTCCATCATGGTTTAAAGATTTTTTCAAAACCATTGATACTGTTAAGTAGAGAGTAATATTCTATTGTAGAAACTCATGATTAAATATTTACTTCACAAACATTCAAACAATTAAACCATGTTCTAACATGAAACCCACAATCTTTTTAAACAAATTGAATGATTTTAATTCTGGTGGTGTGGTAATGAAAAAGATTATAGCATTCCTACTGGTTGTAAGTATAATTAGTACTGTAGTTTATGTTTCAGGGTGCTTGGGTGGCAACACTAATAGTAATGAGAAGGATTGGAGCAACATTAGTGCTCCATACTACACAAAAAGTATACAGACAAACACTGAGTCAAGCACTACTTTAAGTAAATCTACAACCACAACATCAAGTCCAAAAGAATCAAAACTGGACAATAATGTTAATGATGGATTGGTAATGTTCTACATTTATGGGATTCACACCTGCCCACACTGTCAGGCAATGAAAGAAAGAATAACAAAATTCTATGGGACAGACCATCTCATATTTTATGACCTGCTTGAAAAGAATCAAACCATACTCACAGCATTTAACCTTTTATCAAAAATAACACACAGTGAGGGAGTTCCCCAGGTTGGTATTTTTTACAATAATACTCTCAAAGCAGTGATTGTTGGAGAATTTGGTGATGATTATTCATTCAAAGACACTGTTAATCAGTATTTTCAAGTAGTTGATTATTATGAAAAACAACACCCTAATCAAACAGCACTCTTCATGATTCTACCAAGTGGTGCAATGCTTACAACAAATAAAACAATTATAAAAGAACTGTCAGTAATATTCACTGACCCTGAGAAAGCAGTGGAAATGTATGGTAAGTCAGACTGACATTTTTATTATTCATAATACTTCTTCAAGTAACTGTTCAATCTCAGTGACTCCACCAACCTGGTTTAACTCATCACTCAATTCCATTGTGTAATACTTTTGTAAAATTCTGAAAAATGCATGGCTGATGTTATTATTTGCCATTTTCAAATACTTTTCCCAGAACTGTATTATTGAGTAGTATGTTCTCTTCAAGTCAACTGTTAGGGAATCAACATTAATCAAGTGCTTATTCTTATAAATCTTCCAGATGTTTGCCAAATCCCTGAGAATTGAAGCCCTGAAGACAAGTTCACTCAAGAAATCATCCCTATTGTTGAGACCATTATAAGCCATAATGAACCTTATTATTGATGAATCATCCTTAATCCTCTTAACAAAGTATGGAGTGGGTTTATGTTGTCTTGCAATTATATCATACTGGAACAGTGGATAGTTAATTATTTCCTTAGTTTCAGGGTCATAAGCAACCTCATTAATCTGGGCAATTTTTCTTGATGGTCTACCACTCTCATCTGGGACAAACAACTGCAACCACACCTGTTTTAATGATGATGCAACAAGGCCTTTTGGAACTTGAATTGGTGGTGATATGAGCCTCTCAATTGCCTCAGCAAATGAACCAGCATGAAGTGTTGTTAAACATGCATGACCTGAAGCCATAGCCTGGAACATATCCTGGGCTTCCTGTCCCCTGACCTCCTGAACTATGATGTAATCAGGCCTTTCTCTCAATGCTGATTTAACAAGGTCAAACATTGTAATCTCCTTACCACCAAATAGGCTTCTCCTTGTATACTTTGCAACCCAGTGTTCATGAGGTAGTTTCAACTCTGGAGTATCTTCAATAGTCAGTATTTTCCTCCCCCTTGGGATGAAGTAGAGTATTGCCTGTAGTGTTGTTGTTTTACCAACAGCAGTCTGACCAGCAATGAATATTGATGCAGTGTTCATTGTCTCAACACTCATCCATGCCCATGCCATCATTAATTCATTTGCAGTTCCCCAATTGATTAAATCAAGTGGTAACACAGCCTTATCACTCTTGAACCTGATTGTGAATGTTGCACCTTTTCTAACATCAGTGATGACAGTACCATAAGTCAGATTAATTCTTGAGTCATCAGGGAGTTTACCATCAAATATTGGTTCTGAAGAGTTAACATTACCACCACTCTTCTGTGCAAGCAGTCTGACAAAATTATCAGCTTCATCAAGCCTGTAGAATGTGATTGGTTCTAATTGCCCATTCTGGTGAAGTAAATATGATGGAATCCAACTGTCAAGAATACCCTTGTACCTTAAGTAGACTGGTTCACCAATACCAACATATGATAAGTCTTCAAGATTATCTTTATCATAGAAGAAGTAGTTAATCTTCTGAAAACCAACAAAATATCTCAACAACTGGACAATAATTTTAATGTATGAGTATGACCCCTTCTGTATTTTGTAAGTCTGTGAAATGTTGAGAATATCCCACAAAGTGTTAATCCACTGCAACAACTCCTGAGCAATTGTGGTTGTAACATTTTCAAGAGTGTTAACATACAATTCCTTCATCTTAACAACAATGTTTGGTGTTTCTTCAACAGCATTCTTCAGTAACTCATACACTTTTTTCTCATAATCATTCAATTCCATATAATCATAGATAACATATGAT
>Ga0256831_1001687_pt1 | contig 11660 bp, 6 predicted proteins | sample 132544metaG_FD_189087 | JGI IMG/M metagenome (GOLD analysis project Ga0256831, IMG submission 189087) | Hydrothermal vent microbial communities from Lau Basin, Pacific Ocean - 132-544 | ecosystem: Environmental > Aquatic > Marine > Hydrothermal vents | place: Pacific Ocean: Lau Basin | collected... | reverse complement strand
AGCAGATATAAATCCAGATAACATAATCATTACAGGAGGTAGTTCCTTAGGTTTATTTTTTGCTCTATCTTCAATAATTGATGAGGGAGATGAAGTTTTAATTCAAAATCCCTCATATCCATGTTATAAAAATTTTATTAAGTTTTTAGGGGGAAAACCAGTATTTTGTGATTTTACAGTTGAAAGTTTAGAAAAGGCAATATCTAATAAAACTAAGGCAATAATCATAAATTCCCCATCTAATCCATTAGGAGAGGTTATAGATAAAGAGATTTATGAATTTGCTTATGAATATATTCCTTACATTATCTCAGATGAAATCTACAACGGCTTAGTTTATGAAGGAAAATGCTATTCAGCAATTGAGTTTGATGAAAATTTGGAAAAAACAATATTGGTTAATGGATTCTCTAAATTATATGCGATGACTGGATGGAGAATTGGTTATGTTATATCAAATAAGAAAATTATTGAAGGAGTATTAAAATTACAGCAAAATTTATTTATCTCTGCCCCAACAATGTCTCAATATGCCGCGTTAAAGGCATTTGAAAAAGAAACTGAAAAAGAAATAAATAATATGATAAAAGAATTTAATAGAAGGAGAAAATTGGTTTTAAAATATGTTAAATATTTTGGATGGAAAGTTAATAATCCAATTGCTGCCTATTATGTCTTTCCAAACATTGAAGAGGATGGTAGAGAATTTACTTACAAATTATTGAAAGAAAAATATGTTGCTTTAACTCCTGGAATAGGTTTTGGAAGTAAAGGAAAGAATTGTATTAGAATAAGTTATGCAAATTCATATGAAAACATTAAAGAGGGTTTAAAAAGGATTAAAGAATTTTTAAATGAGAGATAAAATATTTAAGTTAGATCAACGCTAATATAATTAATAGAATAAAGGTTTTAATGATTATATGGTGAGAATTATGACTGATATTAAAAGTATTTTAAAGAGAGTTTCTGATGTAGTTTGGGAATTACCTAAGGGTTATAAAGAATGTATGAGAGTTCCTGGAAGGATATATTTAAATGAGATTCTTTTAGATGAGTTAGAGCCAGAGGTTTTAGAACAAATAGCTAATGTTGCATGTCTCCCTGGAATTTATAAATATTCTATCGCTATGCCTGATGTGCATTACGGATATGGATTTTGTCTTCATCCAAATGCAAAAGTATTAACAGAATATGGTTTCTACTATAAAATAAAAGATTACGAAAACTTAAAAGATGAAAAAGTTAAGGTTTTCAATACAGAAGACAAAAAAATAGAAAATACAGATGTTGAAAGGTTCTTCAAATTAAAACCATACTGTAAAGTTTATAGAGTTAAGACAAAATTAGGATATGAAACAATAGCCACAGAAGACCATCCTTTCTATACACCAAATGGAATGATAGAACTCAAACACTTAAAGATTGGTGATTTTATAGGAATTTATCCATTTGAAGGAATTAAATATGAGGAGCCATCAGATGAGATAATTATTGATGAGAATGATATAATTGAATGTATGAATGACTTAAAGTTAAGTGAAAAGAGTAAAGAAATAATTTTAAGGAAATTGAAAGAAAAGGGCTTAATTCCATTAACATACAATCATAAAAAACTACCTTACCTATTAAAAATTATAGGCTTTATCTTTGGAGATGGCTCTATGAACTTCATAGGGAAAAGAAAAGATGGAATAATTCAATTTTCTTCAAAAAATCCAAATGACTTAGAGGAGATTAGAAAAGATATTATAAAATTAGGATACACTCCTTCAAAAGTTTATGAAAAGAATAATTGCTACTTCTTTGTAGTAAATTCATCCAGTTTATTGGTTTATCTCAATACTTTGGGAGTTCCAATAGGTAATAAGACATTAAAAGGATATGACTTTCCAAAATGGATATTTAAATGTAAATTATGGCAGAAGAGATTATTTTTAGCGTCATTCTTTGGAGCAGAGTTAAGAAAACCATATCCAAGAAAAGATAGGAAAGCCCTCTTTACATTCCCAACATTAGAAATGGTTAAAGATGTAAAAATTAAAGAAGATGCTTTAAAATTCTTAGGAAATATTGCCAAATTGTTAAGTGAATTTGGTATTGAAGCAACAATTAAAAAGAGAAATTCAACACACAAAGGAAAGGATGGTGTAGAGACAGTTAGATATGTTTTAACAATAAATGGAACTTCTAAGAACTTAATAAATCTATGGTCTAAGATTGGCTATGAATACAATAGAGAGAAACAAGAACTCGGATGTTATGCAGTGGCATATATAAAGTATAGAGAAAGAGAAATAAATAGAAAAAAAGAACTCGTAGAAAAAGTAAAAGAATTATTTAAAAAAGGAAAAAAACTTTCAGAAATTATAAAACTATTAAATGTAGATAAGTCAGATGAAAGATTTGTCAAAGATGTTTGGAATAAATTAAAAAATGGAAAAGATATTAATGAGATAAGAATTTCCTCAAAATTCCCAAGATTTGAAGAATTTATTAAAGAAAAAAAGGTCGGAGATGGACTAATTTGGGATGAGATTGAAAGTATAGAGGAAGTTGATGATATAGAGGAGGTTTATGACTTTACTATAAATCACAAAGACCACAACTTTATAGCAGATAACTTCTTAGTTTCAAACTGTATCGGAGGAGTAGCGGCTTTTGACCAGAGAGAGGGGGTTATAAGCCCCGGAGGAGTAGGTTTTGATATAAATTGCCTTACCCCAGAGGCGAAAATATTAACAGAAGACGGATATTTCATAAAATTGGAAAAACTAAAAGAAAAGTTAGATTTGTATGTTAAGATTTACAACACAGAGGAAGGAAAAGAAAAATCTTCTAATATATTATTTGTTTCTGAAAGGGATGCAGAAGAAAAAATAATAAGAATAAAAACAGAATCTGGAAGAATCTTAGAGGGTAGTAAAGACCATCCAGTTTTAACATTAAATGGCTATGTTTCAATGGGTATGCTAAAAGAAGGAGATAATATAATAGTTTATCCATTTGAAGGCGTTGAATATGAAGAACCATCAGATGAAGTAATATTAGATGAAAAAGATTTTGCAGATTGTGATAAACAAATAATTAAATATCTAAAAGATAGGAATTTATTACCATTTAAAATGAACAATAGAAATATTGGAATTATTGCAAGGTTGTTGGGCTTTGCTTATGGAGATGGAAGTATAGTTAAAGAGAATGGAGGTAAATTATATTTAGAATTCTATGGAAAGAGAGAGACACTTATTAAGATTAAAGAAGATTTAAAGAAATTGGGAATAAAATCTTCAAAAATATATTTAAGGAAGAGAGAAATTGAGATAAAAAATGCTTATGGAGATGAATATACAAGTTTATGTGAAGACAACTATATAAAAATAACTTCAAAGGCATTTGCGTTGTTTATGCATAAATTAGGAATGCCAATTGGTAAAAAGACAGAACAAAAATATAATGTTCCAGAGTGGATAAAAAAAGCACCAAAATGGGTAAAGAGGAATTTCTTGGCTGGTTTGTTTGGAGCAGATGGGAGTAGAGTAGTGTTTAAAAACTACACACCATTGCCAATAAACCTAACAATGTCAGAGGTAAAAGATAACATTTTAGAGTTTTTAAATGAAATTAAGCATTTGTTGAAAGAATTTGAAATTGAAAGTGTAATTTATGAGATAAAATCATTAGATGGAAGAGTTTCATATAGATTAGCAATTGTTGAAGAAGAGAGTATAAGAAACTTCTTAGGAAAAATAAACTATGAATATGCAGAAGAAAAGAAAGTTATTGGATTATTATCTTATGAATACTTAAAGAGAAAAGATGCTATAAAAGAGATAAGGAAGAAATGTGTTGAAAAAGCAAAAGAACTATATAACAAGGGGTTATCTATTTCAGAAATTTTAAAGATGGATGAATTCAGAAATGAGTTTATAAACAGAAGGTTAATTGAAAGAGCAATATATGAAAAGTTAGATGATGTAAGGGTTTCAACAAAATTCCCAAAGTTTGAAGAATTTATTAAAAAATATGGGGTTAGAGGAGGATTTGTAATAGATAAAATAATAAAAATTGAAGAGATTCCTTACAAATCAAAATTATATGATGTTGGAATTGTAAGCAAGGAGCATAACTTTATAGCAAACAATATAGTTGTTCACAACTGTGGAGTTAGATTAATAAGAACCAATTTAACAAAAGATGATGTAGAACCAAAAATAAAAGAGCTTATAAAAACATTATTTAAAAATGTTCCTTCTGGTTTAGGTAGTAAAGGGATTATAAAGTTCAGTAAGAGTGTGATGGACGAAGTTTTAGAAGAAGGAGTTAGATGGGCTGTTAGAGAGGGTTATGGTTGGAAAGAAGATTTAGAGTTTATTGAAGAGAATGGATGTATAGAAGAGGAGGCAGATTCTTCTTATGTATCAGATAAGGCAAAAGAGAGAGGAAGAGTTCAGTTAGGTAGCTTAGGTAGTGGAAATCACTTCTTAGAAGTTCAGTATGTTGAGAGAGTATTTGATGAAGAAGCGGCAGAAGTTTATGGAATAGAGGAAAATCAAGTCGTTGTTATGGTGCATTGCCTACCGGAAGATGCAAAAATAATGACTGAATATGGATATTATGTAAAAATTAAAGATTTAGAAAACTGTTATGATAAAGTTAAACTTCTAATCTATGACAAAGAAAATAAAACATTAATTCCAGCAAAAATTAAAAAGTTTTGGAAATTCAAAAATAATAAGAAAATATATAAAATAAAAACTTTCACTGGAAAAGAACTTATTTGCACAGAAGACCATCCAATATGGACACCCTCAGGATGGAAACAATGTAAAGACTTAAAGATAGATGATTTAGTCTTAATATATCCATTTGAAGGTGTTGAGTATGAAAAACCAGACGATATTACAATAGTAGATGAGGAAGATATCATTAAAGCAGGGGGAACTCCAAGAATGATTAAAAATCTAAAGAAAAAAGGATTACTACCTCTAAAATTAAACCATGAAAAGATAGGAATTATTGCAAGATTGGTAGGATATGCCATTGGTGATGCATGGATAGGTGGAAAAAGACCAACAGTTAAATTTATTGATAATTTAGATGTATTAAATGAAATAAAATCTGATTTGGAAGAGTTGGGCTTTTCATCAACATTAGTAAAATTAAAGAAACATAAATCAGAAATAACTCACATTAATAGTAATGGAGACCTAATAAAGCATAATTTTGAGGGAGAAGGATATCAATTAGTAGTTAGAGCCCCATCCTTTGCCATATTCCTAAAAGCATTGGGAGTTCCATATGGTAAAAAATCAGATATTCCATTCTCTGTCCCAGAATGGATAAAACAAAGTCCAAAATGGATAAAAAGATTGTTCTTAGCTGGATATTTCGGGGCTGAAATGAATATTGTTAGTCCAAGAAAAAATGAACCATATAGAGTAGAAAACCTAAAAGTGTCTTTAAATAAAGTTGAGGATTTAGTAGATAATGGAATTAAATTTATGGAAGAAATTAAACAATTATTAGAAGAATTCGATATTAAAGAAAGTATCTATGTAAAACCATACACCAAAAGAAAAGATGGAAAAACAAGTTACAAAATAATACTAAAATTGAGTGGAAAAATAGATAATGTTATAAAATTTGCAAGTAAAATTGGATACGAATACAATAAGAAGAGACAGTCAATGCTAATGAAATCATTACAATATTACATATACAAGAAAAAAATTATAAAACAAGAGTCAATTGAAACTGGAATAAGTGAAGAAAAATTACTAATAACTTCATACAAATATAGAAAAACAAAAATGGAGAAATTTGACACATATATATCAAAGTATTCTAACGGGGACTTAACCTTATGGGATATTGTAGTATCAGTAGAAGAAGTTAAAGAAAACATAGATATAGTTTATGATTTAACAATAGATAACGAAAATCATAACTTCATTGCAAATAATTTCATAGTTAGTAATACAGGTTCAAGAGGGTTGGGTCATCAAATTTGCACAGATTATTTAAGAATTTTAGAAAAAGCCGCAAAAATATATGGAATTAAACTTCCAGATAGACAATTGGCATGTGCTCCATTTGAATCAGAAGAAGGGCAGAGTTACTTTAAGGCAATGTGTTGTGGAGCAAACTATGCGTGGGCAAATAGACAGATGATTACTCACTGGGTTAGAGAGAGCTTTGAGGAAGTATTTAAAATACATGCTGAGGATTTAGAAATGAGTATAGTTTATGATGTGGCACACAACATTGCAAAGAGAGAGAAGCATAAAATTGATAATAGATGGGTTAATGTTATAGTTCATAGAAAAGGAGCCACAAGGGCATTTCCACCAGGGCACGAGGCGATCCCAAGAGAGTATAGAGATATTGGACAACCAGTATTACTTCCAGGAGATATGGGAACAGCATCATATTTAATGAGAGGAACTAAAATAGCAATGAGAGAAACTTTTGGTTCTACCGCTCATGGTGCAGGTAGAAAGTTAAGTAGAGCAAAGGCATTAAAGTTGTGGAAAGGTAGAGAGATTCAAAGAAAATTGGCTGAGATGGGAATTATTGCATTGAGTGATTCAAAGGCAGTATTGGCTGAGGAAGCACCAGATGCTTATAAAAACATAGATTTAGTGGCTGATACATGCCATATAGCAGGAATATCTTTAAAAGTTGCAAGAATGAAACCATTAGGTGTTATTAAAGGATAAAATTTTTTTAATTTTTTAAATTTTAATATTAAAGTAAGTTTTAAATATAACTATTAGTTATTTTTGTATAAAGCAATTTTATGGATTTTTTATTTTAAATTACACAATGTTTTTGAAATTTAACTAATAAAAAGGTGGAAAATATGAACAATAAAGTTGATAAAGATGAAATTGAAAAACTAAAAAAAATTGCAAAAAGGGTTAGATATAAAATCGTTAAAATGGTTGGATTAGCAAAGTCAGGACATCCAGGGGGAAGTTTATCAGCAACTGATATAATTGTATCTTTATATTTTAAAATAATGAATTACGACCCAAAAAATCCTTATAAAAAAGATAGAGATAGGTTTGTTTTAAGTAAGGGACATGCGGCTCCAGCATTGTATGCAGTATTCTCTGAATTAGGACTTATTGAAGAAGAAGAACTTTGGAAATTAAGAAGATTAGAAGGAAAATTACAAGGACATCCTTCAATGGATACTCCTGGAATAGAGATATGTACAGGTTCATTAGGGCAAGGGTTTTCAGCAAGTGTTGGAATGGCTTTGGGTTGTAGATTAGATAAATTAAACAACTATATTTATGTATTATTGGGAGATGGAGAATGCCAAGAAGGCATTGTATGGGAAGCGGCAATGGCAGCATCTCATTACAAATTAGACAACTTAATTGCATTTATAGATAGAAATATGCTACAAATAGATGGGAATACTGAAGATGTTATGAGTTTAGGGGATTTAAAAGCTAAATTTGAGGCATTTGGATGGGATGTTTTTGAAATAGATGGCCATAACTTTGAAGAAATTATAAATACTGTTGAAATGGCTAAAAGTTTAAAAAATGGAAAGCCAAAAATGATTATAGCCTATACAATTAAAGGTAAAGGAGTTTCATTTATGGAACATAATGTTGGATTTCATGGAAAAGCTCCAAATGAAGAGCAGTTAAAACAAGCATTAGAAGAGTTGGAAAATGAATAATAACGATTTTATTAGTTTTTATTATTGCTTTTTGGTGGTTTAAATGATTAAAATTGGAGCCTCAATATTATCTGCGGATTTTGGGCATTTAAAGGAAGAGATTAAGAAGGCTGAAGAAGCAGGAGTTGATTTCTTCCATGTGGATATGATGGATGGGCATTTTGTTCCAAATATAAGTATGGGTATTGGGATTGCAAAACATGTTAAAAAATTAACAAACCTCCCTATTGATGTTCATTTAATGGTTGAGAATGTTGATTTATTTATTAATGAATTTGAAGAAATGGATTATATAACTTTCCATATAGAGGCTGTAAGATTTCCATTTAGAATTATAAATAAGATTAAAAGCATTGGAGCTGAGCCAATAGTTGCTTTAAATCCAGCAACACCTTTGGATATGATAGAATATATTTTAGATGAAGTTTATGGAGTTTTAGTTATGACAGTTGAGCCAGGTTTTTCAGGACAGAAGTTTATTCCAGTGATGACAAAAAAGATTAGAAAATTGAAGAGTATGATAGTCGAAAATGGTTATGATACAAAAATCTTTGTTGATGGGGGTATAAATGTTGAAACTGCCCCATTAGCAGTTAAAGCAGGAGCAGATGTATTAATTGCAGCATCAGCAATATTTGGAAGTGACGATGTTAAAACAGCTGTTAAAAATTTAAGAGAATCAGCCTTAAAAGCTTTAAATATAGAAAATCAGAACTTTTTGACTAAAAATTTTAATATTAATAAAGATTAATTGTTAGGTGGAAAATTATGGTTAAGTTGAGTGGAGTTTATAAAGGAATGAGAAAAGGTTATGGAGAAACACTCATAGAGTTAGGAAAAAAATATGAAAATGTTGTAGTTTTAGATGCTGATCTATCTGGCTCTACACAGACAGCGATGTTTGCTAAGGAATTTCCAGATAGATTTTTTAATGCAGGAGTGGCAGAGCAAAATATGATAGGTATGGCAGCAGGTTTGGCTACTACTGGAAAAATTGTCTTTGCTTCATCTTTTGCAATGTTTGCCAGTGGAAGAGCATGGGAGATAATAAGGAACTTAGTGGCATATCCTAAGTTAAATGTTAAAGTAGTTGCAACACACGCAGGAATAACTGTTGGAGAGGATGGAGCATCTCATCAAATGTGTGAGGATATTGCTATAATGAGGGTTATTCCAAACATGGTAGTTATTGCTCCAACTGATTACTATCACACAAAAAATGTGATTAGAACCATAGCAGAGTATAAAGGGCCAGTTTATGTTAGAATGCCAAGAAGAGATACTGAGATAATTTATGAAAATGAGGAAGAGGCTATATTTGAGATTGGGAAAGGGAAAATTTTAAATGATGGTGATGATTTAACTATAATAGCAACAGGAGAAGAAGTACCAGAAGCTTTAAGGGCGGCAGAGATTTTAAAAGAAAATGGAATCTCTGCTGAAATTGTAGAGATGGCTACAATAAAACCAATAGATGAAAAGATTATAGAAAAATCAAAAGATTTTATTGTTACAGTTGAAGATCACAGTATTATCGGAGGTTTAGGAGGGGCTGTATCTGAGGTTATTGCATCAAAAGGTCTAAACAAAAAACTTTTAAGAATAGGAATAAATGATGTATTTGGAAAAAGTGGAAAGGCTGATGAGTTATTAAAATACTATGGCTTAGATGGAGAGAGCATAGCAAAAAAAATAATTGATATATATATAAATAATTATCAAAAATTAAAATAAAAATTTTTTAGAGTGATAGTATGAAAAAAGGAACTGATTTATTAAAAAAAGGATTTGCCAAAATGGTTAAACATGGAGTAGTTATGGACGTTACTAATGTTGAACAAGCTCAAATAGCTGAAGAGGCAGGGGCTGTAGCAGTTATGGCTTTAGAAAGAGTTCCTGCAGATATTAGGGCAGCTGGTGGAGTTGCAAGAATGTCAGACCCAGCTTTAATTGAGGAAATAATGGATGCAGTTTCAATTCCTGTCATGGCTAAGTGTAGAATTGGACATACAAAAGAGGCAGAAGTTTTAGAAGCAATTGGAGTGGATATGATTGATGAAAGTGAAGTTTTAACCCAGGCAGACCCATTCTTCCACATATATAAGAAAAAATTTAACGTTCCATTTGTTTGTGGGGCAAGAAGCTTGGGAGAGGCAGTTAGAAGAATCTGGGAAGGAGCGGCAATGATAAGAACAAAAGGAGAGGCAGGAACTGGAAATATAGTTGAGGCTGTTAGACATATGAGATTGATGAATGAAGCTATAGCTCAACTACAAAGAATGAGCGATGAAGAAGTTTATGGAGTTGCTAAATTTTATGCTCAAAGATATGCAGAACTATCTAAAACAGTTAGAGAGAGTATGGGATTAAATCCAACAGTTTTAGAAAATGAGGTAGTTTATGAAGGATATACATTATCAGAAATTATCGATGGATTGTATAAAGTTTTATTAGAAGTTAAGAAATTAAACAGATTACCAGTAGTTAATTTCGCCGCTGGTGGAGTTGCTACACCAGCAGATGCGGCATTAATGATGCAACTTGGTTCTGATGGAGTATTCGTAGGTTCAGGAATATTTAAGTCAGAGAATCCATTAGAAAGGGCAAAGGCAATTGTTGAAGCAACATACAATTACGATAAACCAGAGATTATCGCAGAAGTTAGTAAGAACTTAGGAGAAGCTATGAAAGGGATAGACATAACTCAAATAAGCGAAACTGAGAAAATGCAATATAGGGGAGATTAATTATAATATTAAGTTAAGGTGATATAAAAATGTGGTATCCTCCAATGTGTCCTCCTTGGGGGTATAATTATGGCTTTTATGGATTTCCATTCTTTAATTTTGCATTTTTTGGATTTATATGGTGGATAATAAAAATATTTGTTTTTATAATAGTTGTATTGGACATTATAAAAAGAGATGATTTAAAGACAATTGAAAAAATATTGTGGCTTTTAGTAGTTTGGTTTTTAGGAATTATAGGGGCAATAATTTATTTCCTTCTATCAAAAAGAGAAAATAAACAAAATAATAAATAAATTTATAGTGATAAAAAATGTTCGTCTATGGTCCAGTTCCTTCGAGAAGGTTAGGTTTATCCTTAGGAATAGATCCAGTTTATTACACTTGCACATTTAACTGTATATACTGCCAACTCGGAAGGACGAGATATCTATTAAATTCTCCAAAAGAAATTCCAAAGGAAGTTTTAGAAAAGTTTCCAACTGATGAAGACATATATAGAGAAGTCAAAAAGATAGTTTCTGAAAATCCAAATATTGATTACATAACTTTTGCTGGTAGTGGAGAGCCAACATTATCTCCTTATTTAAAAGAATCTATTGAAAGATTAAAAGAATTCAATATACCAATTTGTGTTATAACTAACTCATCATTGATGAACTATAAATCTGTTAGAGATGCATTAAAAAATGCTGATTTAGTTTCTGCAACTTTAACTTCAACAAATCAAGAAATGTTCGAAAAAATTCATAGGACAAAGATAAAACTTAAAGATGTTATTAGAGGATTGATTAAATTTAGAAGAGAGGCAGATGAAACTATCTTAAATATAGAGCTAATGGTTTTAGAAGGGATAAATGACGATGATGAAACAATATACAAACTCAAAGAGATATTTAATAAAATAAATCCAGAGAATATTGAAATAAACACTCCAATAAGACCTCCATGCGAAAAGTATGCAAAAAAAGTAAAGTATGAGAGGTTAAAAGAGATTAAAGAAATTCTCGGGGAAAAAGCATTTATAATATGTAAAAAAAGTCCAAAGAAATATAAAGAGTCGTTGAATTCTAATATTCTCGAAAGAATTTCATCAATATTAAAAATAAGACCATGCACAGTTGAAGATTTATCAAACGCTTTGGGATTGCATATTTCAGAGGTTGGAAAGTATCTATATGCATTAAAAAATAGTGAAAATTTAGAATATA
>Ga0256831_1001686_pt1 | contig 11661 bp, 11 predicted proteins | sample 132544metaG_FD_189087 | JGI IMG/M metagenome (GOLD analysis project Ga0256831, IMG submission 189087) | Hydrothermal vent microbial communities from Lau Basin, Pacific Ocean - 132-544 | ecosystem: Environmental > Aquatic > Marine > Hydrothermal vents | place: Pacific Ocean: Lau Basin | collected... | reverse complement strand
AAAAATGCTTCTTGAGGAATATTTACTTTCCCTATTGCTTTCATTCTCTTTTTACCCTCTTTTTGTTTCTCAAGCAGTTTTCTTTTTCTACTAATATCTCCACCATAACATTTAGCCGTTACATCTTTTCTAAGAGCTTTTACGGTTTCACGTGCTATTATTTTATTGCCTATACTTGCTTGAATCGCTACTTCAAAAAGTTGTCTTGGAATAAGCTCTTTCATTACCTTAATAAGCTCACGCCCTTTTCTCTCAGCTTTATCTCTTGGCACAATAACACTTAGTGCATCTACTACTTCTCCAGCTACCCTTATATCCATTTTAACCAAATCACCCTCTTTATACCCAATTGGCTCATAATCAAAACTTGCGTATCCTTTTGTTAAAGTTTTAAGCTTATCATAAAAGTCAGTTACTATCTCATTAAGAGGAAGCTCATATTCAAGCAATACTCTCTCTGGAGAGAGATATTCCATTCTAAGTTGCACTCCTCTTTTTTCATTTAAAAATTGAATCAAATTACCCACAAATTCACTTGGAGTTAAAATAGTAGCTTTTACATACGGCTCATAAATTTTTTCTATTTTATTAGGAGGTGGCAATTCACTTGGATTAGATACTTCAATCTCACTTCCATCAGTTAATTTTACTTTATAAGTTACACTTGGAGCAGTAGCTATAAGCTCAATTCCAAACTCTCTCTCAAGCCTCTCTTTAACAACTTCCATATGAAGCATACCAAGAAACCCTACTCTAAAGCCAAACCCAAGCGCCTGGCTGGTTTCAGGCTCATAGGTAATTGACGCATCATTTAATTTTAATTTCTCTAATGCATCTCTTAATTCATCATATTTATCTGTATCAATTGGATAAATTCCAGCAAATACAAAACTTTTTGCTTCTTCAAACTCATCTGCAGGCTCACTTGCAGGATTTTTAGCATCAGTTATAGTATCTCCAACTCTTATATCTGCTACGTTTTTAAGTCCCATCACTACTACACCAATTTCACCTGTTTTAATTTCATCAGTTTTTATTTTTCTAAGCGGATGAGGATAAAAAAGGTCTAATACTTTATGTTTTTTGCCAGTACCCATTACTAAAACTTCTTGGTTTTTCTTAATACTTCCATCAAAAACCCTAACTAAACATATAGCGCCTAGATAATTATCAAACCAGCTATCATAAATAAGCGCTTTTGTAGGAGCATTTGGATTGCCTTTTGGAGCTGGGATTCTCTCAATTATTGCATCTAAAAGCTCTTCTATTCCTTCACCTGTTTTTGCACTTACAAATATTGCTTCTTCTGCTGGAATTCCAATAGTTTGCTCAATCTCTTGCGCTACTCTCTCAGGCTCTGCGCTTGGGAGGTCAATTTTATTTATAACAGGTATTATCTCTAAATCATTTTCAAGTGCAAGATACACATTTGCAAGAGTTTGAGCTTCAATACCTTGTGTTGCATCTACCACAAGCAATGCACCCTCACTTGATTTAAGTGATTTTTTAACTTCATAAGAAAAATCAACATGCCCTGGAGTATCTATAAGATTTAAAATATGCTCTTTATATTCAAGCCTTACACTTTGAGCTTTTATAGTAATTCCTCTTTCTTTTTCTATATCCATAGTATCAAGAAGCTGGTCTTCTTTTTCTCTCTCACTAATCCCACCACAATATTCTATTAATCTATCTGCAAGTGTTGATTTTCCATGGTCAATATGCGCAATAATAGAAAAGTTTCTTATTTTTTCTTGCATTAAGCACCTTTTTTATTGAAATTATACCAAGTATAAAAGTAATAACTTAAATATTAATTTAAAATTAATTTTTTAAAAAACTTGACACAAGTCGACTAAATATAATATAATTTTGTTGTTTAGAAAATTTAAGGAGGGCGTAATGAAAAAAATATTATCATCTACACTTGCATTAAGCTTGCTTGCAACAAGTGCATTTGCAATAGATGCAAAAACAAAAGCAGTAAGCAATAATGCAGTAATAAAAGCTGAGCAAAAAGCACAGCAATCAACTCAACTTGTAAAAGAAGCTATTAATGCAATTAGATATACTCAAGATGCATTAATTTATCTAAATGCAAACAAAATCGACAAAGCAAAAGAAGCTATTAAAAAAGCAATTGCAGAACTTAGTGATGTATTAAACAGACCAAATCCACCATATTTATTACCAGTGGATATCAATATTGAAGCATATCAATTTGTAGGAGATTTAAACACTATTAAAAAAGCTGTAAGAGAAGCTAAAATTTTAATAGAAAAAAACAGACTCCCACAAGCAAGAATTGTATTAAATACTCTAAGAGATGAAATTGTAATTAAGACTATAAATTTACCGCTTGCAACATATCCAGCAGCACTTAATTTAGCGCTTAAATATATTAATGAAGGAAAAATTAAAGAAGCAAAAGAAGTACTTGCAATGGCACTTTCAACTTTAGTAGAAGTTGATACAATTATTCCAATTCCATTAATTAAAGCTGAGCAATTAGTAATTGCTGCTAGCAAAATTGTTAAAAAAGACAAAAAAGAGGCTCTTAGATATTTAGAAGAAGCAAAATATCAATTAACTTTAGCAGAAGCTCTTGGATATACAAGCAAAAGCGATACAACTTACAAAATGTTAAAACAAGCTATTGAAAAACTTGAAAAAGAAATTAAAGCAAATCACAAAACTACAAGCTTATTTGAAGAGCTTATTAAAAAACTTAAAGAATTTAAAGAAAAAGCTATCACTCACACTTCTAAATAATTTTTCCTCTTTTTTTCTTAATTTTTCCTTAATCTTACATAAAACTTACATTCATACTTTATAATAATAAAAATACTTCAAGGTATTTTTATGAAAAAATTGTTAATTTTATTTTTATTAAAACCTATATTTGCAAATACTATAATCCTTCAAAATTGTAATCAAACCGAATTAAACCTATCAAGTATCCCAAAAAGATATTATAATCAACTATATGTAAAAGCTCCGTTGGATAAAAAAATCCATCATTATACAGGCATTAAATTAAAAGATTTTGCAAACCTTATAAAAGCTAAAAATAAAATAAAATTTATTGCATATGATGATTATGTAGTAACTTTTGATAAAAACGAAATTAATTCTAACTATATATATTTTGCATTTTTAGAAAACAATAAACCAATCCCTTTATCAAAAAGAGGACCTGCTAAGATAATATATACAAAAAAAGACAATAATAAAGACTATTTTTTTAAATCAATTTTTCTAATAAAAAAGGTTATATGTGAATAAAAAAACCAATATTTTCATCATTCTATCTATTTTAATATGCGCTGTTTTCTTAATAATTTTTATCCAAAATAAAAGCATTTATATTAAAAACTTTGTAAAAGAGCAAATCTCAATCTTTCAAACCCCAATACCTTTTATTCATAAAATACAATATTTTTATGATAAAGCAATAATTAATTATTTAAACAAAAACAAAAAAGAAGCGCTTAAAAATTTAGAAATTTCAAAAGCATTTATTGCTTCTTGTGATATTAAAGAGCTAAAAGATGCACAAGAAATAATAAATAAAACAATAACATATATAAAAAATGAGCAACCATTTGAGTATAAAAATCTACAAAAAAACTTATATCTAAACCTAACTTCAATAGTTCACGATTATTATGTACAATCCCACAATGTAATTACATACCTCAACTCTTTTATAAAAAAAGATAAAAAAACTAGTTTGATTTTACAAATCACAATTTTTCTTTTTGCACTATTAGTTGCCTATTTATATGTTTTATATAACACAAAAGAAGAGATAAAGGAAAATGCGCTAATCGACCCTTTAACTAAAGCATACAATAGAAGAAGCTTTTTTGAAGATATAAAACACTTACCAAATTCTACTCATACACTTGTAATGACAGATATTGACTATTTTAAAAAAGTAAATGACACATACGGACATGATGTAGGAGATTTTATATTAAAAGAATTTGTAAAAATTATAAAAGAGAATATAAGAGAAGAAGATAAAATTTATAGATGGGGAGGAGAAGAATTTATAATACTTTTAAAAAACATTAATTCCCAAGATGCTTATAAAAAAATATTGGCTATAAAAGAAAAGATTGAATCCCATGATTTTAATGGTATTAAAATAACTGCATCATTTGGAATCAAAGAGATAAATCATACTCCAACTACAAATGACTTAAAAATATTAGATAATGCTTTATATATCTCTAAAGAAAAAGGAAGAAATAAAGTAACTATCCTAAATTAAGATTTTTTCTTTTTCTTAATAGGAGTCACTAAAAGATTTATATAATTTCCTTCAAGTTTTGGCTCACTTTGCTTCTCACCTATATCTTCTACCATTTCCCAAACTCTATTAATAACCTCAAAACCTTTCTCAGGTGTAGCAAGCTCTCTTCCTCTAAGAAATACTCTAAATTTTACATGTTTTCCTTTTTCCAAAAATTCTCTTGCATGTTTTACTTTATAATTTATATCGTTATCTTGAATTTTTGAAGTAAATTTAATCTCTTTAACTTCAATTTTAACTTGTTTTTTCTTAGCTTCTTTTTTCTTTCTCTCTTGCTCGTATTTATACTTACCATAATCCATTACTTTTGCAACTGGCGGATTTGCATTTGGAGCTACCAAAACTAAATCCAATCCCTTATTATAAGCAATCTCAAGCGCTTTATGAGAATCAACAACCTTTGGCTCACTATCACCATCTACTAGTCTAACTTTATCCGTAAAATCTAAAATATCCTCATTAATTAAAGTTTGATTATTTTTTTTACTCATATTTTAACCTCGCTAAGTTTTTTTATCATATCCACAAATTCTCCTTTTTTCATTTTGTATTGCTCTCTTTTTTTTCTATCTCTAATTGCAACTAGTCCATTTTCAACCTCTTCATCACCAATAATTACAACATATCCAACACGCTGTTTTTCAGCATTTCTAATTCTTTTATTAAGCGAATCGTTACTTGCAAAAATTTCTGTTTTAATATCGTCTTGTAGTAATTCTTTTTGAATCTCTTTTGCATAATCTATATGTTTATCTGCAATTGGCACAAAAATAGCTTTTATTGGTGCAATAAATGTTGGAAACTCTCCTGCATAATGCTCTGTAAGGATTGCTATAAATCTCTCAAAACTTCCAATAATGGCTCTATGAATCATTACAGGTCTTTTCTTTTCATTATTTTCATCAATATAGCTAATATCAAATCTCTCAGGTAAGTTAAAATCTACTTGAATAGTTCCACATTGCCATTTTCTACCTATTGCATCAGTAATTTTTATATCAATTTTTGGACCATAAAATGCCCCTCCACCTTCATCAATACCATAATTTTTACCAAGTTTATCAAGCGCTTGTTTTAGTGCATTTGTAGCTTTTTCCCAAATTTCATCACTTCCTATTGATTTCTCAGGTCTAGTTGAAATTTCCATTTCATAGCTAAATCCAAACTTTTGCATTATTGTATCTACAAAATCAAGTACTTTTATCACTTCTTCTTCAATTTGCTCTGGTCTACAGAATATATGAGCATCATCTTGAGTAAACTCTCTAACTCTTAAAAGCCCATGAAGTACACCACTTTTTTCATGTCTGTGAACTGTCCCAAATTCAAAAAATCTAAGAGGCAATTCTTTATAACTTCTAGTTTTATGTGCAAAAATTTTAACATGAGCTAGGCAATTCATAGGCTTAATTCCATACTCTTCTGGCTCTCTTTCTTCTTCATCATGAGCAATTTGTGTAAAATACATATTTTCTTTATAGTTATAATAATGCCCTGATATCTTCCACATCTCACTTTTTAAAAGCTCAGGTCCTCTTACTGGCTCATACTCTCTTCTAATATGAGCTGAAAACAGTAATTTTTCTAAATTTGCTCTAAGCATTGCTCCTTTTGGTAGCCAAATTGGCATACCTGGTGCCACTTCTTCATCAAATAACCAAAGCTCAAGCTCTTTACCTAGTTTTCTATGGTCCCTTTTTTGAGCTTCTTCAAGCATTTTAAGATATTTTTGCAATGCATCTTTGCTAGCAAAAGCCGTCCCATAGACTCTAGTTAACATCTCACGGCTTGAATCTCCTCCAAGATACGCACCAGCAACTTTTTGAAGTTTTACATTTTGAAGGTATTTAGTATTTGGCACATGAGGTCCACGACATAAATCTTCAAAATCTCCTTGCTTATAAATAGATACCGTATCACTTGGTATCATCTTTAAAACTTCTTGTTTTAATTCATCATCTTTAAATTTTTCAATAGCTTCTTTTTTACTTATTTCATATCTTTCAATTGGAATCTTTTTCTTAGCTAAAGCTTTCATTTTCTTTTCAATATTTTTTAAATCTTTATCAGTAATAGGAGTAGAAGTTTTTAAATCATAATAAAAACCATTCTCAATTGTAGGACCAACATAGAATTTTGCATCTGGATAAAGCTCTTTTATTGCTTGAGCCATTAAGTGAGCTGCAGAGTGTCTAATAATCTCAAGTGCATCATCACTATCATCAAAATAAATTGGTGTTGCTTCACTAATATCTATATTTTTGGCTTTTATTGTCTGTAAATCGACAATATTATCGCCTATCTTATAACCAATAACATCACTCATTAATATCCTTTTGAAATTTGAAATTTATGTAGATAAATGTAGAAAAATTGCAGTAAAAAATCTTATTCAAACAAACCCCTATTTATTGCAATCTCCTTTTTTTATTTGAATTTTAACTTAAAAAAAATTTTATGTCAATTAATAATAATTTTTGTTAATGGTGGTCGCAACAGGGCTCGAACCTGTGACCCCTACCATGTCAAGGTAGTGCTCTACCAACTGAGCTATGCGACCTATGATGAAATTTTATCATCTTTTTTTACAAAGTAATAATAAGCAAACGCTAAAATAGACAAATCAATCATAACATCAGCAAAATTAAATATTGCAAAATCAAATCCACAATGATAATAAACATAATCAACTACTCCACCTCTTATAAACCTATCAAGAAGATTTGAAATAGCAGCTCCAAATAAAATGCCACTTAAAATTGGATGCTTATGTATAACTTTTTCTTTATAAAAATAAAAAAGCAACCCCAAAATTATTACTAATTGGATATATTTTAAACTCTCCCCTAAAAAACTAAACATAGAAAAAGCAACACCTTTATTTATAGCTAAAACTAAAGAAATGCACTTGCTTTTAAACTCAAACCCTCTTAAAAACAAATATTTTATAAATTGGTCTATTAACACAATAACAAAAAAAGAAATTAAAAATTTCTTCATAAAAGGCGGCTTTTAAAAAATTTAGTAAGTTTATCTAAAAGCTCTTTTGCCCTATTTTCATCTTCTCCTTCTACAAGAAGCCTTAATTTATTCTCAGTTCCTGAATATCTTACAAGATGTCTATATCCTTGCTTTTCAACTTCATTAAGTATCTCTTTAGCTCCTTCTATCTTCTCAAGCGGAATTTTCTCACTTACAATAATATTATTTTGCACTTGCGGATAAAGCTCAAACAATCTAAAAGCTTCACTTGCTTTTTTACCACTTTCAATCATATAAGCCACTGCTTGCAAAGCACTAACTAATCCATCTCCTGTTTTAGCATAATCGCTAAATATGATATGCCCAGATTGCTCCCCTCCAAAATTTAAACCATATTTTTTCATTGTCTCAAGCACATACTTATCTCCTACTGCACTTCTATAAACTTTTATGCCATATTTTTTAAGAAAATCCTCAAGCGCACTATTGCTCATAACAGTTACAGCAATTGCATTATTTTTTAATTTATTTTTTTTATGCAAATAAAAAGCTAACGCCCCAAGTAACAAATCCCCATCAATAATCTCTCCATTCTCATCAACTACTACAAGTCTATCCGCATCTCCATCAAATGCAAATCCAATATCTGCTCTATACTCTTTTACTTTGCTAGCTAACACTTCTGGATGCATAGCTCCTGCATTTTGATTGATATTAAAACCATTTGGATTATTATTAATAGTAATTACATCAGCTCCAAGCTCATTAAAAATAGTAGGAGCCACTTTATAAGCTGCTCCATTTGCCGTATCAAGCACTATTCTTATGCCATTTAAATTAAGCTGCTTTGGAAAAGATGATTTAATATGCACAATATATCTTCCAATTACATCATCTATTCTTTTGCTTTTTCCTATCTCTTTTCCAGTTTTTAAAGAAAAATTATTCTCAAAATATCTTTTCTCTATCTTTTTTTCTAACTCTTCACTTAGTTTATTACCTTCATTATCAAAAAATTTAATTCCATTATCATAATAAGGATTGTGACTAGCACTAATCATTATCCCCCCATCACATCTCATATCTTCTGTCAAAAAAGCTACAGCAGGTGTTGGCATAGGACCAATTTGTATTACATCATACCCTATAGCTGTAAGACCACTAACAAGAGCATTTTCTATCATATATCCGCTTCTTCTAGTATCCTTGCCAACTAAAATTTTCCCTGTTTTTTTAGGTATAACCTCTCCAAATGCCATAGCAACTTTCATAGCCAAAAATGGTGTTAAAAACTCACCTGCTTTTCCTCTTATTCCATCAGTTCCAAATAGTTTCATCCTTTTCCTTTTTAAAGAGAAATTTTAATTTGCAAATTTTATCAAATTTTTATAAAATACGCTTCAAAAAGGACATAAATGGCAAATACTAAATCTGCTTTAAAAAGAATTAGACAAACTAAAAAAAGAACAGAAAGAAACAGATACTACAGAACTAGAGTAAAAACTTTAACTAAAAAAGTAAGAGAAGCTGTAGAAGCTGGTGATTATGAAGCTGCTATGACTGCTTGGAGAGCTGTAAATAAAAAATTCCAAAGCTATATCAATAAAGGTATTTTGAAAAAAAATACAGCAAGAAGAAAAATTTCAAAACTTCATCATCTAGTAAAATCAATAGAGCCAAAAGAAGCTTAATTTTTTCTTTTCCCCTCCTTAATACTATCTCAAAGGAAAACTATGCTTTTAGAAAAACTTCAACCATTTATTGATAAATACAATGAAATAAATCAAAAATTAAGCTCACCTGAAATAACAAAAGACATAAAACATATGACAAAACTCTCACGCGAAGCTAAAAATCTTGAGCCTATTGTAGAAAAAGCAAAAGAGTATAAAAATCTTTTGCAAACAATAGAAGAAGCAAAAATAATGCTAGACGATGAGGAAATGGCAGAGCTTGCAAAAGAAGAGTTAAAAGAAGCAGAAGAGAAACTCCCTAAACTTGAAGAAGAGATTAAAATTTTAATGCTTCCAAAAGACCCAAATGATGATAAAAATATATTTCTTGAAATAAGAGCTGGAACAGGTGGAGATGAAGCTGCTTTATTTGTAGGAGATTTATTTAAAGCATATTTAAGATATGCAGAAAAGAAAGGCTGGAAGGTAGAGATAGTTAGTGAAAGTAAAAATGATATAGGAGGGTTTAAAGAAATTATAATGTTAATAAAAGGAGAAGGCGCATATTCTCGCCTTAAATACGAAGGTGGTACTCATAGAGTTCAAAGAATTCCTGCTACTGAATCACAAGGCAGAATCCACACCTCAGCTGTAACTGTTGCAGTTATGCCAGAAGTTGATGATGTTGATATTGAGCTTGACCCAAAAGATATTAAAATAGAAGTTATGAGAGCTGGAGGTGCTGGAGGTCAGCATGTAAACAAAACTGAGAGTGCTGTTAGAATGACTCATATTCCAACAGGTATAACAGTATCAATGCAAGATGAAAGGTCTCAGCAAAGAAACAAAGAAAAAGCTCTTCAAATTCTAAAAGCTAGAGTTTTTGAAAAATTAGAAAGTGAAAGACTTGCAAAAATAGGAGAAGAGAGAAAAAGCCAGGTAGGAAGTGGAGATAGAAGCGAGAGAATTAGAACATATAACTACCCACAAAACAGAATCACAGACCATAGAATTGGGCTTACTTTATATAGACTTGAGCAAATTATGAATGAGGGGCTTTTTGATGAAATAATTGAGCCTTTAATAGCTCATTATCAAGCTGAAGCACTTAAAGAAGCTGGATTATGAGAATTTGTGAAGAAGCTAAAAAATTAAATATTCCTGAGTGGGTTAGACCTACTCCATTTTTGACAGTTGATGGTATTATTAAAATTTTTAATCCAAAATTTAGCGGAATTGTATTAATCAAAAGAAAAAATTTCCCTTTAGGATTTGCACTTCCGGGTGGATTTGTAGATTATGGCGAGAGAGTTGAAGATGCACTAATTCGTGAGATGAAAGAAGAGACAAATCTTGATATCAAAATAGAAAAGCTACTTGGAATCTATTCAAACCCAAATAGAGACCCAAGACTTCACACTGCAAGTGCTGTTTTTATATGCCATGCAAATGAAATGCCAAAAGCAGGAGATGATGCAAAAGAGGCTTTTGTATTTAAGCTTGAAGAAATCCCTTGGGATAAATTAGTCTTTGACCATGCAAAAATTTTAGAAGATTTTATAAAAGGAGAAAAATCTCCTTAAAGCTTGAAAATGCAGGATTTAAAATATTTTTCAATTTATTGAATTATTTTTATTACATACCGTCTTTAAATAAAATCTTTTTTTCATAGGAAACCAATAATAGTTTCTATAATATCTTCCTATTCCTCTTTGGAATGGATAATGTTTGCACCATCTATTGCTCATTAATTCACAAGCGCCTTTTCCTGTAAGTGCAATTAAAGCCCTGTTAAAAGCATTGTAATGATTATAACTTCCGGCTCTTAAAAACTTAAATAAAGCAATTACATCAGGTGAAGTAGCCTCTTTTAAATATTTATCCAAATCTTCCACATCCGTAACTTCTACCATAATCCCGACTTCAATAGCATCTATTTTTGATTTTTTTCCTTTTGCAATAAGTTCATCATATAACTTTTGAAGTTCAGGATTTTTAAACTTTCCTACAACACTGCTTCTTACAGGTAAAGGAATATTATAATGTCTCAAAACATTTGCCACACTTCTTTCGTGAATAGTTTCAGATTTATAGATATTAAAAGCTCTTACATCAGGATACATTTTTCCTAATACATAATAGACATCTTTTGCAAGTTTTTCCTCCTGATACATATATGTAAGAGCCTTTTTTTCTTTTGGAGTAAGTGCAAATAAATTTACAACTACAAATAAAAATAGTAATAATTTTTTCATCTTTTTTCCTTTAAATTAAAATCTTCCACAATGACAACATCTAAAATGGTGCCATCCTAAAATATGAAAAACTAAAAATTTAATAAACGGCATTATCAAAAATAAAATAAATAGAAAGATTAAAATTTTTAATAAAGTTTTATCTTCCATAACTAACACACCTAGAAATTGGATAATCTCTTTTTTGAGTAATATCATAAATGTCTGTTGCTTTAATTACATCTGCTGGAAACATTGGAGGAGTAAATCCGCTTACTCTAACTTCATCTCCTTCATTTATAGGTAGATTTGAAATTCTAAAAGTTGGAGCAATTGCAATTTTATAAATTTTGCCATCTTTACCTTTTACATCCATAAAAAGCCACTCATTTGCCATTCTTCCATAACCTTTTTGAGTATACGCCTTTATTACTTTACCTTCAATAGCATT
>Ga0256831_1001685_pt1 | contig 11663 bp, 3 predicted proteins | sample 132544metaG_FD_189087 | JGI IMG/M metagenome (GOLD analysis project Ga0256831, IMG submission 189087) | Hydrothermal vent microbial communities from Lau Basin, Pacific Ocean - 132-544 | ecosystem: Environmental > Aquatic > Marine > Hydrothermal vents | place: Pacific Ocean: Lau Basin | collected... | reverse complement strand
CATCTTATACAACGCATGCAACCTGTTAATTGTCAGACTTAATTATATTGTTATTTTTGCTTTTTTTAAATATTTAATATGAAAACAACTTTTACCATTGTAGCCAAAAGCCTTTTATTGGTGTTGTTTGGCTTATTTGCAGTTAATGCTTCAGCGCGAACCATTAAAACAACCAACGCAGGGAAACCATCGCTTGTACTTACCGGCAAATCCCAATTAAAACTTCAACTTACCAATACCGTAGGTTTTATTAAATTTTCGTTTGTAGAAACCGAGCGTGGAACTTTTACACGTATGGCCGTTAACCACTATGCCAAATCACAATCCATTGGCAACCCCGAGCTGCCTGTCAGAGGCCGCCTGATTGAAATTCCTCAGGGGGCAGTTCCTGTAGTAACTGTTACAGGATACGATATCAAAGAGTATAAACTCAGCGACTATGGCATTCCTTACAAAGTTATCCCCTGCCAGGGGCCGCAGTCGAAATGCGGTGCAAATGCTGATTTTATATGGAACAAAGATGAGTACAAAACCGATGCTTTTACCCAATCAAAATTGGTTTCGGTAGATGTTTTAGGACAGATGCGTGCGGTAAGAATAGGCCGTATCAACATCAACCCCATTCAATATAATCCCAAAAAAAATACCATTCGTGTTTACGAAAACCTCACCTTTGAAATCAGTTTTAAAGGTGCCGATTTGGCAAAAACCAATCGCTTGAAAAAACGTTATTTTTCGCCTTATTTTGAGTCGGCGTACCAAAACCTGCTCAACTACTCAAAACCTGTTTCGCGGGATAGCCTTACACAATATCCTGTAAAGTACGCCATTGTTTCCGATAGAATGTTTGAGGCACAGTTACAGCCTTTTATACAATGGAAAACTAAAAAAGGATTTACTGTTGTGGTTGGTTATACTGATGAAATTGGTAACACCAAAGAAAATATAAAAGCCTGGCTTGAAAATCTTTATAATTCGGGTACCGAAGAAGACCCTGCTCCTTCGTTTGCCTTGTTTGTGGGCGATATCGCACAGGTTGATGTATGGAACAACGGCAACGGTGTTACCGACCGCAACAGTTGCGAATATACCAACGACCTGTTTCCCGAACTCTATTATGGCCGGTTTTCGGCAGAAGATACCACACAGCTTCAACCCTATATCGACAAAACATTGGAGTACGAACAATATCTTATGCCCAACCCTTCCTATCTGGACACAGTGGTGATGATTGCCGGTATGGACAGTGGCCACGGCAACGACTGGGGAAACGGACAGATAAATTACGGAACCATTAACTACTTTAACGAAGCACACGATATTTATTCAAATACTTATCTCTATCCCAATTCGGGAAGTAATTCAGCAGCCATCATTCAAAATATCAGCGACGGGGTTTCGTTTGCCAACTATACTGCGCACGGAAGCCCTGCCGGATGGTATGACCCTTCGTTTATTATTTCCGACATACCCACCCTGCAAAATCAGGACAAATACGGGTTGCTTATCGGTAACTGTTGTTCAACCAGCGAGTTTCAAACCGACTGTTTTGCCGAAGAACTGTTGCGTGCTCCCAACAAAGGTGCTTTGGGATACATTGGCGGTTCAAACAGTACCTACTGGGATGAGGACTATTATTTTGGCGTGGGAGTTGGTGCCATTTCAGAAAATCCTCCCTCTTACGAGCAAACCGGCCTGGGTAACTACGACCGTGCATGGCACGACCATGGCGAACCCTATGCCGATTGGTTTACCACCATGGATCAGCATATTTTTGCCGGGAACCTGGCAGTATCTGAAAGTGGCTCCTCTTTCGAACAATATTATTGGGATATTTACAACCTTATGGGCGACCCATCGTTGATGGTATATTATTCGGTGCCTGATGCAATGGTAGTTAGTGCGCCGGCTACCATTCTTATTGGTTTCACCTCTATCTCTGTAACAGTGGCACCTTATGCCTATACAGCCCTGTCGATGAATGGTGAATTAAAAGGAACCGCGCAGGCCGATTCGCTTGGGAACGCAACAATTAATTTTGATCCCTTTACAACTCCGGGCGATGCCGACCTTGTTGTAACAGCACAAAATTATCAACCTTACATCTCCACCATTGCAGTAATACCGGCCGATGGCCCTTATGTTACCTATCAATATCATTGGGTAAACGATACGGTTACCGGAAATGGCAACGGACAAATTGATTTCAACGAAGAGGTAACCCTTTCCGTGTCCATGGAAAATGTTGGTAATAACGATGCCGATAATGTAATGGTAACCCTATCAACCAACAATGACCCGTACATTATCCTTGAGGACAGTACCGAAAATTACGGTGTTATTGCAGCCAACGATTCTGTTTTAGTGGAAGACGGCTTTAAAATTTTGGCTTCGTCCGATATTCCTGATGGCCATATCATTCACTTTACACTGATGTCGGTTTATGGCAATGATACAACTTTTTCATCCTTCAACGAAGTGGCTCATGCTCCCGCCCTCGCCATGGATTCATATATCATCGATGATGCTTCAGGAAACGGAAACGGGAAACTCGACCCCGGTGAAACAGCTCTGTTTATTATCACCATGAAAAACAACGGAACAGCGGGGGCTACCGGTGTTCAGGCACAGTTAACATCAGCAAATCAATACATTACCGTAAATAGCTCAACAGCTACATATGGTGATCTCGATCCCGACTCAAGTGCTGTCAACAATTTTAGTGTTACTGCCGATGCCGGCACTCCGGTTGCCATGCTTGCTCAATTTAATTTCGATTGGGTGGCCGATAATAGCATCAGTGGAGCTGACAGCTTTGAAATTGTTGTGGGGCAAAAACAGGTAGCAATTATCAACCTCGCAACGTCCACCATTTCGCCCGATTCGATAGTTGAATGCTTAAACATCCTAACTACTCCCTCGGATATGTTTACTCAAATTCCGGATAATTTAAACGAATACAAATGTGCTTTTGTTTGCCTGGGTATTTATAGCGATAATTATGTGCTCTCCGATCAGGATGGAACCAAACTGGCCGACTTTTTAAACAACGGCGGACGCATTTATATGGAAGGTGGCGATACCTGGGCTTACGACTCGCCAACGCCCGTTCATCCCATGTTTCATATTCACGGGCTGAATGACGGAACTGATTTCCTCAGTACGGTTGCAGGGGACCCTGACAATTTTATGAACGGCTATAGCTTTACCTACAGTGGTGCCAACAATTATATCGATGAAATTGAACCGGACAGCCTGGCGAATGTGTTAATGGTTAATACTTCGCCTGCTCAAACCACTGCGGTTAGTTTTTATAATGAGGTGTATAAAACCGTGGGAGCTACTTTTGAGTTTGGCGGCCTCGATGACAACGAAACCTGCAACAAAGCCGGCTATATGGCTGAAATACTGTCGTTTTTTGATGTTGGCTATACCTGGACAGGGTTAAACGAAAACAAAGCTTCAAATTCAAATCTGACAATTTACCCAAACCCTGCTGCTGTCAATATCTCCATAACCTACACAAGTGATAATGCAGCAACAACTTCGTTTATCGTTTACGATATGGCCGGCAGAATAGTACTGAAACAAGTTAAAGAAACCCGTCGTGGAAAAAATAGTTTTATGATGGATGTTTCATCGTTAAAATCAGGAGTTTACAATGTTGAAGTGCGTAGTAGCGACAACGTTGTTATCACTAAACTTGTCATAGCAAAGTAAAACAGGCTTACAAACAGCTTTTTAAGTATATCAAAGTATTAAACAGTTAAATTATGAAATATTTTTACATCCTTTTACTTTCCTTATTTGGATTACAAAGCATATCAGCTCAGCAGTGGGTAGCGGTAACCTCATCTACCCCTTCAAAACCGGTTACAACCTTAGAGTCATCCAATGTTTCACAATCGGTGATTAATTTAACATTGAGCGGATTCTGGAAATCGGAAGTAAAAACTCCCCGGGGCGATGCCTGGCTCATAGATATACATAATTATGTAAGAAACCTTGAAAAGGATGCGCCCGACTTACCCTATGTTTCTGCATCGCTCATTATTCCCGACCTGGCAAAAATGAAAGTAGAAGTGGTTTCATCGCAATATAAGGAGTTTAGCAATGTACTTATTGCCCCTTCAAAAGGAAATTTGTACCGTGATACCGACCCCTCGACAGTACCTTACGAATATGGAAAAATTTATGGCACCGATACCGGTTATCCGGGTAACCTGACAAAACTTAACGAACCCTATATTGTTCGCGATTTCAGAGGCGAAGCCGTTTGGATGTATCCTTTTCAGTATAACCCCGTTACCAAGGTGCTTCGGGTTTATTACAATATTACCGTTAAGGTTTCCGAAACAGGTGTTGCCGAAGTGAATCCGTTTAACCGTACCGCTCCCCTTGAAAAAATCGACAGCCGGTTTAATCAAATCTATCAGGCTCATTTTTTAAATTACCGGGCTTCAACACGCGATTATACTCCAGTTGACGAACATGGCAAAATGCTGATTATCTCCTATGGTGATTTTATGGATGAAATGGAACCCTTTATAACCTGGAAAATACAGTCGGGTACCCCTGTTGAAATGGTTGATGTGGCTACCATTGGCAATGCAGCAGCCATCAAGCAGTACGTTGCCAACTATTATAACAATCAGGGACTTACCTTTTTGTTGTTGGTGGGCGATGCAGCACAGGTACCTTCCAGCGTTATCAGCGGAAACGATTCGGATAACGATTACACTTACGTAGTTGGAAACGACCACTATCCCGATCTTTTTTGTGGACGCTTTTCTGCTGAAACTGCCGAACAGGTTACCACACAGGTTGACAGGATGATAGAGTACGAAAAAACACCTGATGTGAGCGATACAAGCTGGTTTACTCATTCGCTGGGCATTGCTTCTAACCAGGGCACCGGCGATGATGGCGAATACGACTGGGAGCACATTCGGAATATTCAGGTAAACAAATTGGTTCCCTATACTTACACCTATTATTATGAGCTGTACGATGGTACCCATGGCGGAAACGATGCACCCGGAAACCCCGGCCCGGCAGACGTATCTGCTGCTGTTAACGATGGTGTTACCATTATTAACTATTGTGGTCATGGCAGCAATACCAGTTGGGGAACTACGGGCTTTAACAATAATAATGTAAACAACCTTACCAATGCAGGCCATCTTCCGTTTATTTTTTCGGTGGCTTGTGTAAACGGAAATTTTGTAAACAATACCTGTTTTGCCGAAGCCTGGATGCGCGCTGAAGACAGTTTCGGAAACCCTACAGGCGCCATTAGCACCATCATGTCAACCATTAACCAAAGTTGGAACCCTCCCATGTGCGGACAGGATGCCATGGATGATATTTTGGTGGAAACCTATTCCGACAACATTAAAAGAACCTTTGGCGGCGTAACCATGAACGGCTGCATGGAGATGAACGACACCTACGGTTCGCAAGGCGATGAAATGACCGATACCTGGACTATTTTTGGCGACCCTTCGCTGATGTTGCGTACGGCAGTCCCCGAGGAATTGACGGTTACACACCCGGCAACTCTTTCAATCGGTGACATGACCATGACTGTAAATTGTTCGGTTGACAGTGCCATTGCCACCTTAAGCATGGGTGGAGAAATACTTGGCTCGGCAACTGTTATGGGAGGCTCTGCCACACTGGTGTTCTATCCGCCTCTCGACAGTATTGGTGATGCCGCTTTGGTGGTAATTGCCTATAACCATATTCCTTACACCGATACAATTGCCATTATTTCCGGCGATGGTCCCTATATCAGTTATGCCGGTAACACGCTCAACGATTCGCTTGGTAATAACAATCAACAAGCCGACTATGGCGAGGATATTTTTTTAACTGCGTTTTTAACCAACAGTGGCAACGAGGATGCCGTTGATGTAATTGCAAATCTGGCATCAAATAGCCCTTATCTTACTATTACCGATACCACCGAAAATTATGGAACCATTGCAGTTGAAGACACAGTTGGTATTTACAACGGATATAGATTTACCCTTGCAGATACGGTGCCCGATATGACTTCCATTACGTTTACACTGGATGCACAAGACACCACCGGACAGGTTTATAACATGCTGTTTTCAATTACGGCTCATGCACCCAATTTGCAATATCTAAATTGCCAGGTGGTTGACACTACAGGCAACAACAATGGTAAACTCGATCCGGGTGAAACGGTTAGCTTAAACATCTATCTTGTTAATACCGGTTCATCGCAGGCCTTTAATGTAAACGGGTTACTTACCGGCGACGGCAATTGGATAACCATTGACAACAACACCATGAGTTATGGTAACATGGCTGCCGGCGATACGGTAATGGCCACTTACACAGTTACTGCCGATGGCGATACTCCCATGGGATATCAGGCGTTGTTTAATATTGATATCACTGCTGATATGGGTATTGCTTCTTCGGGCCAGTTTGCGTTGGTGGTTGGACAAAAGCCCATTGTTATTATCAAAATGGCACCCACTTTAACGCAAGATAGCTTAATGGCTTGTTTTAGCGAGCTGTCAATTTCAGCCGATACGGTTAGCCAAATACCCGATAATATAAATGAGTATCAGGCTGCTTTTGTATTGCTGGGTACCTTTGATAGTAATCATGTTTTATCTGATAATGAAGGACAAAAATTAGCTGATTACTTAAATGCCGGCGGAAAATTATACATGGAAGGGTCTGATACCTGGTATTACGACAGCCCTACTCCTGTTCATTCCATGTTTTTTATTAATGGGCTTGATGATGGCAGTGGTGACTTGTTCAACGTAGTAGGTACCGAAGGGAGTTTTATGAGCGGCTTTTCGTTTGAATTTCATGGAAACAACAACTACATCGATCATATTGCACCCATCGACAACGCTTTTACCATTTTGTCGAACCCTACTGCCGGTTATGATGTAGCCGTAGCTTATGCCGATAGCATTTATCGCACCGTAGGTTCCTCGTTCGAGCTTGGCGGTTTATTGGATAATGAAACCTGTAACAAAACCGGATATGTAGCCGAGATTTTGAGCTTCTTTGGCGTTTCTTATCTATGGACCGATGTGCGCACCAACACGGCTCCCGAAAGTGAAATCGTAGCTTATCCCAATCCGTTTACAAATACTGTTTATTTTAAATTTTCAACAGCCTCAAACAAACCGGCACTGCTTCAGGTTTATAGTTTGCAGGGAAAGCTGATTTATACCCAAACTACCGGAGCAACGCCAGGTAATAAAATGTTGTTCTGGGATGCAACGGCAATCAGTGCCACACCAGGCATCTATTTTTATCGCATTATTTCAGATAACCAAAAATCAACAGGAAAAATCGTATTTGAAAAATAGATAGTTGCAATTAAAGTATAGATGATAGTACGAATAACATCTTTTTTAAAAAAAGCGCTGCCATCACCCTTTAGTATAGCGGTAATTCTTACTTATCTCACCTTTATTTTGGCGCTGTGGCTTACACCAAACAAATCGGAAGGTTCTCACTTTTTTGCCCTTACCGGTTATTGGGCAAAGGGGTTCTGGGAGTTGCTTACCTTTTCGATGCAGATGATGCTAATTTTAGTATTGGGTTATGTGCTGGCATTGACCAAGCCGGTTAAGGCGCTCATAAACAAGGTAACCACCAATATTAAAACCAATGCTTCGGCTGCTTTTTGGGTGACCTTTTTAACCATTTTGTTCAGTTTGGTAAACTGGGGTCTGGGGTTGATTTTCGGAGCGGTATTTGCCCGGAAACTTGCCGAAAGTTTTTCGGTTCGAAAACTCAAACTCAATTACCCGCTTATGGGTGCTGCCGGCTATTCGGGTTTGATGGTATGGCATGGCGGTTTTTCGGGTTCAGCTCCTTTAAAGGTTGCCGAAAGCGGCCATTTTCTTTCCGGTAAAATTGGTGTTATCCCGCTTAGCGAAACCATCTTGTCGCCCATGAACATTACCGTGGCAGTTTCTATGCTGATTTTACTCCCGTTGATAATGTTCTACTTTGGTAAAAAAGAGGGTGGTAAAATCATATCCGTTATATCAAAGGAAGAGTCTGTTTCTGATAGTCCGACAACTGTCGGTACCGAAGTGTCAGGTGCTGAAAGATTAGACTATTCCAGAGGGTTTTCGTTGTCGCTTGGGTTGGTTTTTTTAATTACAGCTGTTTATTTTGCCGTAAATACCGGCGATTTAAGTTTTGTCAACCTGAACTTTATCAATTTCACCCTGTTTACACTTGGTATATTGTTAACGCCTAACATACATACTTTTACAGCTTATGTGGGTAAATCCATCGGGGCGGCATCGGGAATTTTGATTCAGTTTCCACTGTATGCAGGCATTATGGGTATTATGAAATACTCAGGGTTGTTTTTGGTGTTTACCGAATTTTTTGTAAACATCTCCAATGCCACCACCTTACCTCTGTTTACGCTTGTCAGCGCGGGTGTGGTTAACTTTTTTGTGCCCAGTGGGGGAGGGCAATGGGCGGTACAGGGGCCGGTAATTATGGAAGCCGCCAAACAGCTCGGTACTTCGGTACCCCACGCAATTATGGCACTGGCCTATGGCGATGAATGGACAAATATGTTGCAGCCTTTTTGGGCTTTACCCCTGCTGGGGATAACCGGCCTTAAGGCTAAACAAATAGTACCCTACACCTTTATCCTGTTTTTATCGGGAGGTGTAGTGTTTGCAGCGGCTCTGCTTCTGTTCCGTTAATGGATTTTACAATTTTTTTACCTCAACTACTTTGTCATATTCTTCAATGGGAAGACAGGCACAGAGGTTACGGTCGCCAAAAGCATCATCAATTTTTGCCACCGGTACAAAATATTTGTTGGTTCTTACCCACTCCAGCGGATAAGCGGCTTTTTCGCGGCTGTAAGGAAGTGCATAGCTGTCGCTTATAACCATTTCGGCGGTGTGCGGCGCATTAACAACCACATTGTTTTTCCTTTCGGCATTACCCTCTTCCACTTCTCTAATCTCTTCGCGGATGGTTTTCATGGCTTCAATAAAATAGTCAAGCTCTTCCTTGGGTTCGCTTTCGGTAGGTTCAACCATCAGGGTGCCATGAACCGGAAAAGCAACCGTTGGGGCATGAAATCCGTAGTCCATCAATCGTTTGGCAATATCAATTACCGCCACGTCGGCACTGTGATGAAAAGCATTGCAGTCTAAAATCATTTCATGGCCTACCCATCCGTTTTTACCTTTATAAAGAATGGGGTAGCTCTCTTCCAGCTTTTTCATCAGATAATTGGCATTGAGGATGGCCATTTTGGTTGACATCGTAAGCCCGTCCCGTCCAAGCAGCTTAAGATATCCGTAAGAAATCAACAGCACCAAGGCGCTGCCGTACGGAGCCGATGAAACAGCCGTAAAACCTTTTTCGCCTCCTGTTTTTGCCGCAAAGTGATTGGGAAGATAAGGTTTTAAATGTTCGGCAACACCCACGGGGCCTACACCCGGGCCACCACCCCCATGAGGAATTCCAAAGGTTTTATGGAGGTTTAAATGACAAACATCGGCGCCAATAAATCCGGGGCTGGTTAGGCCTACCTGTGCATTCATATTGGCACCATCCATATACACCTGCCCGCCGTTATCGTGAATAATTGACAGAATTTCTCTAATTCCTTCTTCAAAAATTCCATGGGTTGACGGATAGGTAATCATCAATGCTGCCAGGTTGTTTTTGTGCTCTTCCGCTTTGTTTTTGAGGTCGTTGATATCAACATTTCCGTTTTCATCGGTTTTAACCACTACCACTTTCATGCCGGCCATAACCGCACTGGCAGGGTTGGTGCCGTGTGCCGAGGCAGGAATAAGGCAGATGTTGCGGTGCGATTCGCCTTTGGAAATAAAATACTGGCGAATAATCATCAATCCGGTATATTCGCCGGCAGCACCCGAGTTGGGCTGAAAAGTAACAGCGCTAAAACCCGTTATCTCTGCAAGCATCGACTCCATCTCGTCAATTATTTGATGATAACCCTCTGCCTGATTTTCCGGTACAAACGGGTGAATATCGGTAAATTCAGGCCAGCTGATTGGCATCATTTCCGTTGCAGCATTCAGTTTCATGGTACACGAACCCAATGGAATCATGGACCGGTTTAAACCAATATCTTTGTTTTCAAGTTGTTTTAAATAGCGCATCATTTCGGTTTCGCTGTGATGGCTGTTAAATACCGGATGTTCTAAATAGGACGATGTCCTTACAAGATGAGCAGGAATTTTTTTGTCAATATTGTTTTCCGGTTCGGAAAAACCGGCTGCTTCCATTGTTTTACCTGCAACCTCCGACAACAGTTCGATAATGGCTTTAACATCTTTTCGCGAGGTGGTTTCGTCAACACTGATTCCAAGGTGGCCGTTATCAAAATAGCGGAAATTAATGTTTGCTTCCAGTGCTTTTTCACGAACCAGATTGAGATGAACTCCCTCCGGAAGTTTTATATAAAGGGTGTCGAAAAAATGTTCATTTTTCTGAATATATCCGTACTTTTCGAGGTTGTTGCTCAAATCAACTGCAAGTGAGTGAATTTCAGCTGCAATTTTTTTAATCCCCTCTTTTCCGTGATAAACGGCATAAAACCCTGCCATAATTGCCAGCAATGCCTGAGCCGTACAAATATTGGAAGTGGCTTTTTCGCGTTTAATATGCTGCTCGCGGGTTTGCAGTGCCATGCGCAGTGCACTTTTGCCGTTGGCATCTTTGGAAATTCCGATGATACGTCCCGGTATCTGACGTTTATAAGTTTCGGTAGTGGCAAAGTACGCCGCATGAGGGCCGCCAAAGCCCATGGGTACGCCAAAACGTTGCGAATTGCCCAGCACCACATCGGCGCCCCACTCACCGGGAGGGGTTAGCAGGGCGAGGCTCATCAGGTCGGCAACAACGGCCACAGGTATTCCGGCTTCTTTGGCTTTGGTAATATGAGGGGTAAAGTCAATGATTTCTCCCTTTTGGTCGGGATATTGAAAAATACATCCGAAAACGTTGTCGTTAAAATCGAAAGCATCACGGTTGGTAATAACCAATTCAATACCGTTGGAAGCTGCTCTGGTTTTAAGCACATCAATGGTTTGTGGAAAAAGGTCTTCGGAAACCATAAAAATGTTGGCGCCGGCTTTGGCTTTGGCACGAGGACGGGCATGATAAAACATTAACATGGCTTCGGCGGCAGCAGTGGCTTCATCCAACAAGGATGAGTTGGCCAGCGGCATTCCGGTAAGGTCGGAAATCATGGTTTGAAAATTCAGCAACGCTTCCAAACGACCCTGCGAGATTTCAGCCTGATAAGGTGTGTATGATGTGTACCATCCCGGATTTTCAAAAACATTGCGCATTATTACCGAAGGTACAATGGTGTTGTAATAGCCCAACCCTATATACGATTTAAAAACCTTGTTTTTTTGGGCAAGATTTCGCATGTGATTGAGGAAACTGTACTCGCTCATGCCTTTTTCAAGTTTCAGTGGTTCGGCAAGGCGAATGTTGGCGGGGATGATTTCATCAATCAACCCGTCAAGACTTTCGGCACCAATTTCCTGAAGCATTTCTGTAATGCCTGTATCGCGAGGGCCGATATGACGTTTTTCAAAATTATCCTGAATCATTCTGGTATATGTATAATG
>Ga0256831_1001684_pt1 | contig 11669 bp, 8 predicted proteins | sample 132544metaG_FD_189087 | JGI IMG/M metagenome (GOLD analysis project Ga0256831, IMG submission 189087) | Hydrothermal vent microbial communities from Lau Basin, Pacific Ocean - 132-544 | ecosystem: Environmental > Aquatic > Marine > Hydrothermal vents | place: Pacific Ocean: Lau Basin | collected... | reverse complement strand
TCTTGAAGCTCTCAATAGACTCATCCGGATCGCCTTTAGCTACTCTTGCAACATAATCAAGTGTATATGGTTCAAGAGATCTTTTATACTCTTCGAAACTGATCTCCCAGTGTTTGAGAGTTCCTGGTGTATTGTGCATCTCATCGCCGGCTTTATAACCATATGGTGCGAGTGCCGGAGCTTCATCTTCCGTTACTTTATGAACCATCTCCTCACGGATCGTCTCCATCTCTTTGGCCGTGTACTTACCTGCACTGCCATCAGGTCGCTCAGGAGTCAAAGACTTCTCACCTTTTCGTCTCATTCCGTAACCAATGTTGACCGGACCCGTAGCAAAAACGATATTTTTCTTAATAAAATCCCAATCTATAGCTTCTGGATGATTATAGACAATCTCTCTTGCGAGATAGTTCCATAGAAGCAGGTCTGTATTTGGCTTGAAGATGATGTTAAAGTCACCCAAATCACATGTTCTGTGCGTATAAGTCTGAATATTGACAACTTTTACGTTATCGGGATCACTCAATTTTCTGTCCGTTACACGAGACCAGAGAATTGGGTGCATCTCTGCCATATTTGAACCCCATGTAACAATAGTATCTGTGAGTTCAATATCATCATAACATCCAGAAGGCTCATCGATACCGAATGTCTGGTAAAATCCGACAACGGCTGAAGCCATACAGTGACGAGCATTTGGGTCTATAGCATTAGAGCGGAAACCACCTTTCATCATTTTTTGAGCTGCATACCCTTCCATGATGGTGTACTGACCGGAAGCAAATACGGCAACACCTTCAGGTCCGCTCTCTTTGAGTGCTTTTCTGATGTGTTTTTCCATCTCGTCATACGCACGCTTCCATGAAACAGGAGCGAATTTACCATGTTTGTCAAACTCACCCTTGTCATTGACACGAAGCAATGGGGTTGTGAGTCTATCAGCTCCGTACATGATCTTTGCGTTAAAGTACCCTTTGATACAGTTCAAACCACGGTTGACCGGTGCTGCAGGGTCACCCTTGACGGCTACGATCTTACGATCTTTTCCTTCACCCGTAGTTGCCAGCATGATACCGCATCCGGTACCACAAAATCTACAGGCGGCCTTGTCCCATCTCCATCCGGACTCTGCGTCGTTAGCCGCAGCTTCCAGCTCACTCGGTACTTGCATACCTATTGCTGCAGCTGCGCTTGCAGCGGCCGAACTCTTGAGAAATTCTCTTCTTGTGAGTGCCATTTTTTCTCCTACTACTTGAAATTATGCTTAAGACGTCAGAACGCCCCAAACACATAAGTTTCAGTACAATTCTACTCCATTGTAGAAAAACTTTTTTTGACTAACGTCAAGAATATAATTTTTAAATGAAAGTTTGCATTAAGTATTAATGGAGTGGCATGAAAAGAATTGCCTTTGTTTTACCAGTAGATCGATGAAAAACATCTAAGACTACTTGAAAAAACTTTCAAGAGCTTTTCTGTTTAGAATGGTAACTTTTCTATTTTCTATCTTGATATAACCCTCTTTTTCCAACTTTTTTATAATGCGGGAAAGGGTTTCAGGCTGAATGTGAAGATGATAGGCAATCTCGTTCTTTTTCAAAGTGTTGAACTCTTCGAGATCGTTGCAAAGCATATGCGCCACTTTAGCCGTACCGTCATATATGAGGTCACGATTTATGATGTACTGAAATTGTGCGAGAAGTTTGTAGGTTTCATGCAAAACACCGGCGAGTATTTCATATTTCGATATGAACATATTCTTGAATTTTTCAATGTCTATGACCAGTATATCCGCTTCAGTGAGCGTTTCCACACTGTAAAACGTCGAACATACGACCTCGTTACGGTAACTTTTTTTCACCAAATATATAAACGAATCGTTTTTCATATCGTTCAAAAAAATCTCATTGTTGTACTTGTCTATTTTGTAAAGCTTCACACGCCCTTCGACAAGGTAGTAGATATGTGAAAGATTGTCGTTTTCATAAAAGACTATACTGTTGGGAGCGTAATGCTCTATTTTTGAAATAGCCGCAAGCTTCTCGATCTCCTCTTCGCTCAAAGATGAGAAAAGATCGATATTTCTTAATACAGCCTTGATGTTTTTCATGTATATATGACCTTTTGCTTATTTGCTTCTTATTATATCACTACGAAGATTAAATCTTGACTTAAATCAATAAAACCATAAAAAGATAGAGTTTATTTGCCAATTTAAAGTTTTTTTAAATTTTATGGATGTATGATTATTAGAGCGCTAAATATTCATGATAAAAGCTGCTGATACATACTGTGGAAAGCTTATCGGAAGGAAGATATGTTTTCCAGAGATTGCTATCTCTAAAACTACATTTTAAAGGGACAGATATGAGAAAATTGATGTTGAGTATGGCGGCATTGCCGCTTTTGGTAGGTGGTCTAAGCATAAGCGCGAGTGCGGATGAAGGTATTAATATTTTAGATAACGTCAAGCTCTCGGGTGAGCTCAGACCGAGATACGAGTATGCGGATGTTAAAGACAATGATAAAGATGCCGGACAGGCACTTACTTCAAGAATTAAGCTCGTCGCAAGCAGTGACAAGTTTTTCGGTATCGAAAATCTGAATGTAAATCTCGGTATCATCGATGTTTACGACTTTGGATGGCACGAGTATAATAGCGGATATAACGGACAAACAGATTATGATAAAATCATAGATCCAAACTATGCTATGCTCTCCAATGCAGATGTCAACTACAAAGTCGGCAAAACTATACTCCATGCGGGTAGAAGTCAGGTCAACCTTGACAATCAGCGTTTTATAGGTACAGTTGGCTGGAGACAGCTCGAGCGTAGCTATGACACTGTTTATGTCGCTGACAACAGTGTCGAAAACCTCAGTCTTTTGGCAGCATGGGTCTATGGTCTCCAGGGTGTAGCGGCAGGACCAAAAACAGATACAAACTCTGTTTTGCTTCATGCAACCTACAAAGTGATGCCTGAACTGACAATTACTGCATATGACTATATGATAGCAAACTTTGCAGATACATACGGTGTAGCTCTAACAGGAAAAGCAAAAACAGGAGATATTAAACTAAACTACCGCGCCGAATATGCTATACAGTCAGATGCAACTATGGATATTCACGGTGGTGAGGGAAAAGCGGATGCTTCTTACTATAACTTGGATCTTGGAGCAAACATCTCTGGAATTATTGCCGGCGTCAATTACGAATATATGAGCGGTGGTGAAGATAAAGCAGATGGCACTAAACAAACCTTCACGACTCCACTAGGTACAAACCATAAATTCAACGGTTGGGCAGATGTCTATCTTGGTGGTCATGCAGGAACAGGTCTTATCGATATGAATGCAAAAGTTGGTTATACTGCAAAAGGGTTAGGCAAGGCTTTGATTGTATATCATCAATTCTTAGCTGATGAAGAGGTCGCCGGAAAAGATGACATGGGATCAGAGATCGATGTTCTTTATGCAAACAAAGTTCCTGGTTTCAAAAACGTAAGTGGTCTTCTCAAAGGAGCTTGGTTCTCAGGTGGAGACATCGGACAGACAAACGATGTCACAAAATTCTGGGCGATGCTTGATTATAAATTCTCAACAAAATAAATTATGCAAAGAGAGACAAACTCTCTTTGCTAATCCTGCTTAAGACTTTAGCAATTTCGCAAACTCCTCTTGAGGCATCGCTTTTGCAAAGTAAAATCCCTGCGCATAGATGATACCAAGTTGCTTGATACTTTGAAGCTGTTCTTTCGTTTCAATCCCTTCGACCACAATATCGAGCCTAAGAGTTTTCGCGATCCCTACTATCATACCGACAAGTTCTCTGGTAGTTTCATTGTCGATATCCTGCGCGAAATAGCGATCGATCTTCAAGGTATCGAGAGAAAGCCGTCTGAGATAACCTATGGATGAATACCCTGTTCCAAAATCGTCGATAGAGAACTTCAATCCGATTGTTTTGAGTTTGGCAAGATTGTTTTGAACGAGTTCGAACTCTTCTATAAGTTCATTTTCAAGGATTTCGAACTCTATCTGACTTGGTTCCACTCCACACTCCAAAATGGTTTTGACGACAAAGTCTATAAACTCGTCCGAAACAAGTTCATAAGTACTGACATTTACAGAGATAGTACCCTCAATAGGACCATGCCGCTTCAAAAATCGGCACGCCTGTTCCACTCCCATCATGCTTATCTCTTTGAGTTTTCCCATCTCCTTGAGAACTTTGAGAAAATCTCCCGGATAAAGCAGACCTCTTTTTGGATGCTGCCAGCGAAGCAGCATCTCCCCGCCTACTACCTCCGTTTCACCCTCTATCTTGACTTTTGGCTGGATATAAAAAACGAACTCATGCTCTAAAAACGCCTCTTTGATCTCATGTTCCAAGATAGAGAGCCGGCGTATCTCTTCATCTATCTCATCGTTAAAAAAGACATATCTGTTCTTACCACTCTCTTTAGCCTTGTACATCGCCGCATCAGCGGCATTGATAATTTCGAACACATCTTTGGTATCGTCGGGGAAAAGTTTGATTCCGATGCTCACTCCAAGATAGAGCTTATATCCCTCAACGACAAATACTTTGGAGATTGCTTCTATTATCTTCTCTGCAACTTTTTTCGCAATATGTGCCGCTTCGGATTCACTTTTGCCAAGCTCAAGCAGCATCACACAAAACTCATCACCGCTTATTCTCGCTATATAGTCGTCACTTCGGACACTCTCTTTAAGTCGTTTGGCAACCTCGACAAGAATTTTGTCTCCAATGTGATGACCGTAATTGTCGTTTATTTTTTTGAAACCATCAAGGTCCAAAAACAAAAAAGCATCAAAATAACCGTGCCGTTGCGCCCTTATGTACTCCTCTTTCAAACGCTCTGTCATCGATTTTCGGTTGGGCAGTTTCGTGAGAAAATCATGACTCGCCTGAAATTTCGCATTTTCTTCCGCTTCTTTGAGCTCAGATATATCCATAAATTGAGCTATGTAGTGAGTCGTTATACCTTTTTCGTCTTTAATAGCCGTGATGGAAAGGCGTTCGGGATAAATTTCACCGTTTTTTCTTTTGTTGTATATCTCCCCACACCACTTCCCTTCTTTTTGCAAAGCGCTCCACATATTTCTATAAAACTCGGGAGAGTGCCGGCCGGACTTGAAGATACTGGGATCTTTTCCCAATGCTTCTTCCCGCGAGTAACCTGTTATATCACTAAATGCCTTGTTGACTTTTAGAATCTTTCCATTTGGATCGGTAATGGTTACAGCCTCTTGAGAATCGAAAGTATACGAAGCTATTCTTAACTCTTCAAGCATCCTCGTATGCGAACGTAAAAGCTTAACAAGTATATAGAGTAGAAACATCAGTGAGAGTATCGCCATCCCCCATACCAAAATAGTCCAGTAAAGCTCCTTTTTCTGCATTTCGTAAAAAGTGTAGATTTTATAATCGTAATCCTGTAATATTTTGATGGAGAGTCTCTCAAGCTCATCGATGCGCTCAGTACTGATTTCAAACCACTTCAGCGCATCTTTACTCGTCAAGCGCCCCTGCACGAGACGTAGTTCATAATCTTCCATCTTATGTCGTATCTCACTTCTTACTATTTTGTTGTAAAGTACGATGTTTTCGAGCGAAGCATCGGAAAGAAATTCGTTGACAAACTTCTTTTCTTCGACAAAAAGTTCACGAATCTTTTCAAACAGTTCCTCATTTTCGAAATCTTTGTTTTTTGAAAGAAGATAGTTATAGACATAAGCCCTCTCAAGTCCCTCTATTTCCTTGAGCTCTTCGAGTTTGTAGATATCCATCAAGTTACCGTAAGCTCTCTCGAAATTGCTTAAAACAAGATACATGAGATTGAGCAGATTTCGATTGATTTTCGAATAAAATGTCACTTCGTCTTCAAATGAGATTTTTCGCAAGAGCACGGTGTTTCGCACTTTTGGAACATCATAGTAGAGACGTATCACACTTCGTTCATATTTTATGTTTTTATACTGAAGCAACGAATTGAGGTTCTGTTTCATCTCACTTTTGTCGTTGACAAAACGCTCGAAATCTTTGTAACTCGCATCTGTTTTTTCATATTGCTTCAAAAGTTTTCGTTTAAAAGTACCTTCATCTTTGTCAAGTACGAGATACCCTGCACTCATTCCTCTCTCAAGCTGTATGTTGTGAATGAAGCGGCTGAGAGACTGAACGTTTTTCGAAGCGTAGATGTAGAGTTCGCTCTTTTTGAGTGTTTGATATTTTGCAGAAATGAAATAGTAGGCAAAATAAAGCATTACGAGCACAGGAATCAAAAAAATGAGTATTATCTGAAATCCGAAACTCTTTTTTTGCACTCTTTTAACGCCTTGTATTTTTCTTGAACACATTTTATCATCTGTTAGCTTAAGAGTCTGATTGTTTAACCGCTTTTTAACCACAAAAAAGATATAATCCCCAAAGTTTACACAAAGGGCAGTTGTATGAGAATCAAAAAAAGAGCGTTGACATTCGAAGATGTTTTGCTAGTTCCACAATACTCCGAAGTTCTTCCAAAAGAGGTCGATCTAAACACGAAACTCACAAAGAACATTCCACTCAAAATCCCTATGGTATCCGCAGCCATGGATACCGTTACCGAATACCGCGCGGCAATCGCGATGGCTCGCCTTGGCGGAATCGGGATCATCCATAAAAACATGGACATAGAGAGCCAGTGCCAGCAGGTTCGCAAAGTAAAAAAGAGTGAAAGCGGGATCATCATCGATCCTATTTACATTTCGCCAGACGCGACACTTGCCGATGCCGAAGAGATCATGAAAGAGTTCAAGATCTCAGGCGTGCCTGTAGTTGATGGACACAACAAGCTTCTTGGTATCCTCACCAACCGTGATATGCGTTTTGAAAAAGACCTTCGCAAACGTGTCGATGAAGTGATGACAAAAATGCCGCTAATCACAGCCAAAAAGGGTATAAGCCTCGATGAAGCGGCGGACATCATGCACAAGAACAAGATAGAAAAGCTTCCTATCATCGATGATGATGGATTCCTCAAAGGGCTTGTCACTATCAAAGATATCAAAAAACGAATCGAGTATCCAAACGCAAACAAAGACGACTTCGGTCGTCTCCGTGTCGGAGCTGCCATAGGTGTCGGTCAGATGGATCGAGCCAAAGCGCTTGTTGATGCAGGTGTGGACGTTCTTGTTCTTGACTCCGCGCACGGTCACTCCAAAGGGATCATCGACACAGTCAAGAAGATCAAAGAAACGCTTGCCGTGGATGTGATCGCCGGTAATGTCGCAACGGGTGCTGCGACCGAAGCGCTTATCGAAGCGGGTGTGGATGCGGTCAAAGTCGGTATTGGGCCTGGTTCTATCTGTACGACTCGCATCGTCGCGGGTGTCGGCGTACCGCAGATCAGCGCCATCGATGAGTGCGCCCAGGCAGCCCGTCCTCACGGTGTGCCTATCATCGCCGACGGTGGTATCAAATACTCCGGCGATATCGCTAAGGCGCTCGCTGTGGGTGCCAGCTGTGTCATGGCAGGATCTCTCCTTGCGGGTACTGAAGAATCACCGGGTGAAACTATCATGTTCCAGGGTCGTCAGTACAAATCATACCGTGGTATGGGCAGCATAGGTGCTATGCAAAAGGGAAGCAACGACCGCTACTTCCAAGAAGGTACAGCGGCTGACAAACTCGTTCCAGAAGGTATCGAAGGACGCGTACCTTTTAGAGGAAGCATCGCCGGTATCGTACATCAGATGATGGGAGGACTTAGAAGCTCCATGGGATATTGCGGCAGCAAAAACATCGAAGAGTTCTGGGACAAAGCGGAGTTCGTCGAGATCACAAGCGCAGGGCTGAAAGAGAGCCATGTCCACGATGTCATCATCACACAAGAAGCACCAAATTACCATGTCTAAAACTTCGGATGAAGATCTCTCTTCATCCACAGACTCTCCAAAATATGCCGGTTTTTTCATCCGCCTTCTCGCCTCTTTTTTCGACACACTATTTCTTGCCGTTCCACTTGGCGTCGTTATCTACTTTCTAAGCGGTGGAGAGTGGTTTGACTTTGGAGCCTACTGGCACAACATGCAACTTGCCATGGCTGGTGATCCAAGAGCCCTCTCCTCGCAACCGCAGACCGATATGCGCTGGGAGTTGCTCTTCGAGTTTTCCGTTTTGATCGTCACTATCGTGTTTTGGGAAAAATGGGGAGGAACGACTCCGGGGAAACGACTTGTCGGCATCAAAATCGTCGATGCAAAAACATTCAAAGATATAACAAACAAGCAAACCATTACCAGAAGTCTCGGCTATATCGCCTCTACAATCCCTTTTGGAATTGGCTTTTTGATGGTACTCTTTCGTAAAGACAAACGCGCTTTGCATGATCTGTTGGCCAATACCGTCGTGATCTATGACAAAAACGAAAAAAAGGAAGATTGAATGGATATAGAAACACTCGCGCTCCACGCAGGATATGAAAAAGACTCACAAGGCACAATGGCCGTTCCCATCTATCAAAGCACGGCATACGAGTTTCAAGATGCCGAACATGCGGCAAATCTCTTCGCACTCAAAGAGCTTGGCAATATCTATACACGTCTGAACAATCCGACAACCGATGTCTTTGAGAAGCGTTTTGCCTCTTTGGAAGGGGGAGAAGCTGCATTGGCGACTTCAAGTGGTATGGCAGCTATCTTCTACGCTTTTGCCAACCTTGCAGCTGCAGGAGAGAACATAGTCTGCGCTTCACAGGCGTATGGCGGAACTCTGACACAAACGGCACATACGCTCAAGCGGTTTGGTATAGAAGCGCGCTTTTTCAATGTACATGATATGGATGAACTTCGATCTAAAATAGATGACAAAACCCGCGCAATCTTCTTTGAAACACTTACAAATCCAAGCATAGATGTCGCCGATATCGACGCTATCGTCGCTATAGCCGACGAGTTTGGGATTGTCAGCGTCACCGACAATACTGTGGCAACCCCTGTCCTCTGCCAACCGCTGCTTCGAGGTGTAGATGTCAGCGTACACAGTGCGAGCAAATATACAACTGGCCAGGGCCTTGCCATCGGCGGTATCATGGTCGAGAGAAAAGGACTCACGGACAAACTCAAAGACAATCCACGCTACGCCCACTTCAACGAGCCTGATAAAAGCTATCACGGTCTTGTCTATACAGAAGTAGGACTGCCTGCCTTTACATTGCGCGCGCGCCTCTCACTTCTGCGTGACCTGGGTGCCGCTCCAAGTCCGTTCAACTCGTGGCTCTTTATCCAGGGGGTGGAGACGCTGCCGCTGAGAATGCAAAAGCACTCCAAAAACGCTTTGGCTGTCGCCGAATTTTTGGAAAGCCATCCCAAAGTCAAAAAAGTCAACTATCCGGGACTGCCTTCGAATCCAAACTACAAAATGGCGCAAAAATATTTCAAAGACGGCATGGCGAGCGGACTGCTCAGCTTCGAACTCGACTCTTTCGAAGAGGCGAAAAAAGTGGTCGATAGCGTCAAAATCTTCAGTCTTGTCGTCAACATTGGCGACTCCAAATCCATCATCACCCATCCGGCCTCGACGACTCATCAGCAGTTAAATGAAGATGAACTCAAAGCGTGCGGTGTTCCAAGCGGTCTTATTCGCCTCTCTTGCGGACTAGAAAGCGCGAAAGATCTGATCGAGGATCTCAAACAGGCTTTAGAGAGTATTTAGTTAGTTTGGATAAAATTGCAATAAAAAAAGCAGAGTGACTTGAGCCTGAATCTCCAAACGAAAAAAGAGCACTTTACCAACCCGCTTTATCTTGAAAGCGGGCGTATCCTCGAGCCTTACGATATCGTCTATGAAACCTACGGCGAAATGAACGAAGACAAAAGCAATGTTGTCGTAGTGTGTCACGCGCTCACAGGGAGCCATCATGCCGCAGGGTTGTACGAAGGTGATACGAAGCCGGGATGGTGGGACGGACTTATCGGTAGTGGCAAAGCCATAGACACCGACAAACATTTCGTTATCTGCACAAACGTCATAGGCAGCTGTTTTGGCTCGACCGGTCCAATGAGTCCACAACCGCCACACCAAAACCCCTACCGCTACAAATTTCCGGTTGTCACCATCAAAGATATGGTCAAAGCCCAGCGTATCCTCTTCGATCGACTCGGCATCCATCACGTCAAAGCAATCATAGGCGGAAGTATGGGCGGTATGCAGGCTCTTCACTTCGCCATACAGTTTCCAAAGTTTGCCGACAATATCATCGCCCTTGCAACCACTTACGCTACACAGCCTTGGGCGATAGCATTCAACAAAGTGGCCCAGGAAGCGATACTCAAAGATCCCGACTTTCAAAACGGATACTACGACCCCGATGTCATCCACGAGCAGGGACTTGCCGGTATGGCAGTAGGCAGAATGGCGGGACATATCAGCTTTCTCTCGCACGACTCGATGCAGAAGAAGTTCGGCAGAGAGTACAAAAGAACCGACGGCCTTTATGAGCTTTTTGGAAAGTTTCAGGTCGAGAGCTACCTCGAGTACAACGGATACAACTTTACAAAATGGTTCGATCCGCTCAGCTATCTCTACATCACCAAAGCTATCAACATTTATGATCTCGCGCGTGGATTCGACACGCTCGAAGATGCTTTCAAACGCATCGAATCAAAACTGCTGCTGCTAAGCTTCAGAGAAGATATGCTCTTTAGAAACCAGGAGATGAAATACATGTCCGATGTTTTAAAAGGTATAGGCAATACGAACCATACCTATATCGATATCGACAGCGACTACGGACATGACGCTTTTTTGGTGGAACTGGAGAAATTTGAACACTATATAGAAGAGGTACTACGATGAGTGAAGAAAAAAGTGTAAGTTTCGAAGAGAAAATCGAACATGCGAAAAAAATTCTTGAAAAGCTTATGGATCCGGAAATTACACTGGCAGAAAGTGTCAAAGCGTATGAAGAGGGGATCAAAGAGCTGAATGAAGCGACAAAACTGCTTGAAGAAGCGAAACTCAAAATCAAAGAGATACAACTCTCCTGATGACTGCAGCAGTACTTCAACTCAACTCCCAGGGGCTTAGCTCCACGAAACTTTACAACTATATTCGTATCGCTCATAAAAAAGGAGTCAAACTCCTTTTGCTTGGCGAATACATCCTCAACCCATTTTTCAAAGAACTTGAGCACCTTTCTCTTGAAATGATAGAAGAATCAAGCAGGCTCCAAAGTAAAGTACTCAAAGAGAGTGCAAGAGACTACGATATGACGATTGTCGCTCCTCAGATACTCGTCAAAAGGGGCAAACCCTATAAAGTTACAGCGAAATTCTCTCCAAAAAGTGTCGCCTACTACTGTCAGCAGTTTCTTATCAACTATCCGCACTGGAACGAAGAGAAATTCTTCGCCAATCCGACAACAGAGCTAAAACCGCCGCTTACTTTCAAAACTGCAGGCATAAAATTTGCGATATTGAATGCCTTCGAAATCCATTTCGATGCTTTATGGCACTTTGTCGATGAAAAAAACGTTGATTGTGTTTTGCTGCCTGGAGCGGCAACATTTGGCTCGTATACAAGATGGGAAGCACTTGTTAGAGCACGCGCCTTTACCCACAACTGCTATGTACTTCGAGCCAACCGCATCGGAGAATAT
>Ga0256831_1001683_pt1 | contig 11670 bp, 17 predicted proteins | sample 132544metaG_FD_189087 | JGI IMG/M metagenome (GOLD analysis project Ga0256831, IMG submission 189087) | Hydrothermal vent microbial communities from Lau Basin, Pacific Ocean - 132-544 | ecosystem: Environmental > Aquatic > Marine > Hydrothermal vents | place: Pacific Ocean: Lau Basin | collected... | reverse complement strand
AATTAAAAGGAACCGATGGATTGGAAGTGGAAGTGGAGTTTGAAATACCGGGAATTTTCAGGGGAACTTTGGAAGCAAGCCTTCAAAAGGAATTCGGAACAAACGAACTTGTTCCTTATAAAGGGTTTTTGTTCGGTTCATACCTACATGAGTCGCCTTTTGAGGAATACTGGAACTTTTTCGAGTGGGAAATAGACAATCCACTCGAAAAACTCCCTAAGATTTTTAAAGCCATCGCCGAAGGGCAACCGCTATTGACATTGGCTAAGGAGAGGGAATATCCCCCTAAAGATTTGGATAACTCTTTCAAAGACGGATACGGACCTCATATCGTTGAGGACATCTTGCTTGCCTACCACAACCTCTGCTCTTTGAGGTTAGAAACCAAAGAACAGAAAAAAGTTTCTAACCACCTAACGGAGGTTTGAAAATGCAAAATAACGACGCCTTTTTAGTTTTAAAGCTTCTATTTTTGGTTTTCTTAGGAGCTCTAACCTTTCCTATTTGGATTTGGTTAGTCCCTTGGGCTTTAATCGAATGGGAAAGGGAAAACAAAGAAAAAGGAGAGTTAGCACACAAAACCGAGGATAAGGTGCTAACTCTGAAAAAGGTTCAAGGCACCTCTACGATTTAGACCAAAATTTTGAATTGAAGGAGGAAAACGAAATGGCGACAACCTTGGAACTCCTGGACCGCTTAGAAGAGATTTTAAAACAATCCCTGCCGGAGGATAAAGCAAAGGAAGCCAAATTGATAATAGCGGAACTTTCCAAAGAAGTAGCAAAAGAAACCGTTGAAAAAGAAATCCCGAAGATTGAAGAAGACCTTTCCAAACGACTTGCTACCAAAGAAGACGTTTATAAAGTTAAGGAAGAAATCTACCAAGCTAAAGAGGAGCTTAAAGAAGAAATTTACCTAATAAAACAGGATTTTAACAGAATTGAAAAGGAGCTATTAACGGTAAAAATCCTCCTATGGGTTGTAGTTATACTCACCGGTGCAAATTTCTTCCCCCAACTTCTTAACATTCTGAAGCTTCTTAAATAATCAACCTCTTTTCCTTTCCAAACCCAATCACCTTTAGGAGGTTTCAAAAATGTCAGTAGAACTTCTCCAACACGTTTTAGGGTGTGGGATTTTAGACATTCAAAGAGCTCAAGAACTAATAGACGAATACAACCTTCCCACCGGAGATATAGCCGAAATAATCAGGGAGGATTTAATTTGGAACTACAAAGCCGACCCGGTAGGAGCTGTTTTCCGCTATGTCAAAGACCAGCTCCCGGCAACTGCTAAAGTCGATTTAAGCGAAAACTACTTGGATACCCACATGGATGTTTCAATACCCGCCGAAGATTTTGAGGAACTTCCCTCTAACATCCAACACTTCTTGGAAAACGAGTGCAACCTAACCGTAGAAGAGGAGGTTGGCACCTAAAACCTAAACTAAGGTGCCAATCAAATCAAACGGGAGGTTTTTAAAGATGAAAGTATTAGCCTCTTCTGCCATTTCCAAACCTTTAAAAGCTAAGTTTGTTAAGTTAGCTAAGTTATTCAAAGCAAAGGGTAAGGACTTAAAAAAGGCTTTGGATGAAACCCGGATTGTAGAAGCGATTAAAGATGTAGATTTGCCCTTTGTTGAAATAATCGTTGAAAAAAACGGCTACTATCACAGAATATTGTTGGATACGGGAAACGGGAAAACCTATTGCAGTTGTCCGCTCTATCGGAAACTCAAAATGTGCCATCATTCCTTAAAGGTAGCCTTGCTTTACGAGGTTAAAAAAATCAAATGGAAAACGCTTAGCACGTGAACTTCCTTTCTATTCGAAAATTTTCCACAAGAGGTTAGAAACCAAAATCTAAGTTTCAATTTCTAACCTCTCCCCCTAAAAGCGAAGAGGGACTTTACGTCCCTCTCAAAAATCAAACAAGGAGGTTTAAAATGTTCGTGGAAATCAACAAAAACAAATTTGTTAACATTAACCACATCATTAGGCTTGAGCTGGTTGAATTTAAAGACCCTAATACTCATCGGAATTTAGGATTCGGTTGGGAATTAATACTTTCCAACGGAGAAACCATTGGAACTAAAGTCTTTAAAACCGAAAGCGAAGCTATGGCTTGGTTTCTTCAACTCTTAGCCGTTAGCCAAGGTTAGCACCTTTAACTTCCTTTTAGATGCCAACTTTCTCCCCTTTTGATGAGAAGGGACTTAAAGTCCCTTCCGAAAGAAAACTAAGGAGGTTTGAAAATGACCGGAAATGGTATTGTTCAAACCAAAAACCTTAACTTAGCTAAGTTGGATAACCAAACCAACCAAGTTAAGTTAGACAGCGAAACTAAGCTTACAGTTTTGTCAAACCATCTATCAACGTTGTTAGAAGGACTAGACCTTCTTAACAAATTGAAAAAAGAAATAAAGAAAAAACTCAAAAAAGGGGTGCATTACGATAAGCCATATCCGAAAGCTCCCAAAAATGTTTTGTTGAAACCGGGGGCGGATAGCATAGCCTTATTGCTGGGTATTGAAGTTATAGACCGAAAAGAAGAACCAATTGTCTCAAAAGGGGAAATAGCAGGTTTTAAGGTAACCTTAACTCTAAAGTCTAAACTAATAGGAACCCAAACCACCGTAAGCCGGATATGTTCCAAAGACGAATCCAAGGCTAAAGGATGGAGTATTGATATGCTCCTTGCAATGGCTCACAAAAGGGCTTGGGTATCCGGAGTGCTACAACTATCCGCCTTGAGCGACCTATTTATTGACGAAGAGAAAGAGGAACTCCAACCGGCAACTCCCAAGCAGATTGAGTATTTGAAAAAGCTCCTAAAAAAGAAAGGTATCTCCCAAGAAAAGATAGAGACTAAATACGGACCTATAGAACAGCTCCCGAAAAATGTAGTCTCCCAGCTGATAGATAAGCTAAACGGAAAAGGTTAAACTTTCCTTGAAAGTGGAAAATTAATCGGAAAAAGGTTTTCTCTGATGGGAAAAGGAAAGCAGTTTCTAAAAATCGCCGAAAAGTTGAACCTGAGAGACTGCAAAAATCTACCGAACGAGGCACTTAGGAGAACGATAGTTAACAGAACCTACTACGGCGTTTTGCATACGGTTGCCGAAGAATTGGAAAAAATCGGCAAGTTTAAAAGAAAAAGGGAAACTCCCAAAATCCATTCCATAGTGATAGGAAGGCTTAAATCCCTTTGTCCTCTTGCCGGGGACTGGTTAGAAAAGCTGCACGAACTCAGAAAGAAAGCTGACTATGATTTGGAGCTCCCCTTCAGAAGGGAAGACCTTAAAACTTCCCAATTTCTGGCAGAATTGATTTTGAAGGAGGTTAACCTATGCCTGTCAAAATACCGCTGGAAAATAAAGAAAAGGAGATAACAAGGAAGGTTAAGGAACTTCTACTTAAAAGAGGTTTAAAGGTCAAGGAACTACAAACAGCTCAACATGAAGATGGATTAGTATTTTTTGCCTATATCTCCAATATCCCCCTATCCAGAAAAAGCTTTAAACGCCTTTCTGCAATAGAAAGAGAATTAAAGAACAAGGAAAAGCTAAAAGTGATAATTATTCCTTCTTAATAATAGCAATGAACGGTTGGACGGCGGCATTCTTAGCGGTTTTAATTTTGGCTACTTTCGGAATAGCTTTAGGTCTCTTTGCTTTGTATCAGAAGAACAAAGAGATTAAAAAGGCTTAATGGAGCGAAAAATCCTGTTAGCGGTTTTAATCGCAGTTTTAATACCTTTAGCTACTTTCAATCTCTTTGCCATTTCAATAAGACACTTTTTGGGAGTTTCAAATGTGGCAATTTCCCTTTTTCCCGGTCAGGAATTGGACAAGGAATGGTTTGAAATACACAAAAACGCAGAAAAACTTTTAGCTAAATATTGCCAAAGAGTGGAAAAAGGTTTCTTCAAAGTGGATAACATCAAAGTTTCTTTGGATAACAACTACTACATCGTTGAATGCGGAGAGAAAGAACTGCACTTTAGCACTAAACTTTTCTCAATAGCAATTGATGGAAAGGAAAATTCTCTTAGTCCTTTATATGTAGTAATCCTCAATTAACTTAGAAATCCGACTTTAAGCTCTTTCAAACCTTTCCTCCTATTAGTGCAAGGGAGCTAAAGCTCCCTTCAAATCAAAGCCAAGGAGGTTTAAGATGTTGAAAATTCAAGATAAAGTTGTTTTGGATTTAAACAAGCTTAAAGCTTTTTCGAAGTATTTCGGCACTAACGATACGCTTTTGATAACCAAGGATGGCATTTTGAATTTTTCAAGGAACTTAGTGTTTCCCGTTAAAGGAATTATAGAAGGCTTTCCGGTCATCTTTTCGGGAGATTTTTTAAAGAAACTTCTCAAAGAAAAGTCGGGAAAGGTAGAGGTTAACTTTAAAGTGGAATGGGAAAAGTTAAGAGCCTTTGTTTTGAAAGACAATCCGACTAACGAATGGGATAGGGAAATAACGGATTTTTCGACGCAAATAGTCCCGAAGGCAGTTTTAGAAGTGCCGGATAGAAAAGGTTCCAAACCGGTTTCTGTTTCGGCTCTCCAATACCTACTGATGTTTCCCGATTATTCGATTTGTTTTAGCGGGAATGTAGCTTATGCATATCCCTATTTAAAGCCGCTTTTAGTGAGGTTTTCCAATCCCTTCAAAGGTCTGGAAGGTTTTGTAGAAACTCCCCACAATTTCAAGGAGCTCAAAAAGTTCAAATCCGCAACTTTGACTTGGAAGAAAGTGGATAACACTCTCCATGTTTTCAACGGAGCGATTTTCTTCAAGAAGCTGGAAAAACCGGAAAAAATAGAATTCCCCGAATTTCCTAAGGAGGAATGGATTAGTGTTAATCCGAAGCTTCTACACGATGCTTTAAACGAAACCTACACTTGGGGAGAGCATTATAAGGTTATATTAAAAAACGGAAAACTCCTAATAGAAACCGAAAGATACGGGGAGCTCCTTAAAGCGGAAGTTCCCTATTATGGAAAGGTTGAAGCTAAAGAGTTTTTGCTTAGAACGGATTTCCTAAGCTATTTCGGAGCTTTTAAAAAACTTCCCGCGGTAGAGCTGAATTTCGGCGAAGAGTTTGTTTTCCTCCGCTACCAAAAGCTGGAAGCGGTTTTTAGAGGTATGTATCCCGAAAGCGAAGAGACTATGCAAACCTCTTATACCTTCGAAGGTTAGCACCTATTATTGGTTTTCAGGTGCTAATTCTTCGGTTCCCATTTCCTCGAATTCCTCCTTTTCACCGGTTATGTAGGCTTCCAATTCGGCAACTGTAGCTTCCCGGAGTTTCTCTTCGAGAATACCTTTGATGAGTCTATTGAGCTTTCTCTCATCTCCCATGGCGATACCGCTTAAGATGCTATAAAGCCTTTTGGGAAGGGAAAGTTTAACGGTTTTGTATCTGGGACCGCCTTTTCTTTTGCGTCGGGGCATAAAGATAACTTTTAGCACAGATATGAGAATTTTTGAGAGAGGGGCTAACGCCCCGAAAAAAACAACCTATTGTGAAAACAATAACAACCTAACACCTTTATGTGGAGTGCCACTTCCCTGTGGCGGTGTTCCATATTTTGGGCTTGGTAAGTTCTCGAAATTCGACTTTTCCGTTCCGAATAAAGAGTTTCCACCGAATAACGGCTAAGGAGCTACCATATGTTTCCATTCCCTTAGAGAGGAATGTTTTCGGTTCTCCGTTCAGAACGGGAATAATCCCTACAGGAGTGTTTTCGCTATAGACGAGTATGTAACCGCTGTTTCCGTTGAGATTGAACCTTCCCAGGAACACCGCCATTAAAACAACATCGGCAATTTCGGGAGCCCTTTCTTGAAGACGCTCCTCCAAGTGCTTCCAACTCATAGCACTACCCCCTCCTAAAGTTTTGGGAGGCCCAGCCCCCCGCTTCAACTCCCCTTTAATTGGAAGCTCAAGCGGGGGGCTGAGCCCCCGGAGGGGGTAGTGCCGCTATCTACCGGGAACAACCCCGGCGTGGCACTCCTTTTCAATGAAGTTGCACAAAAGGAACCAACCTCTTTGTTTAAATTTTAAGGAGAGTAAAGTATGCAAGGCAAGACTTTAGTTAAGCTTTTTAAAAACCAAAAAGAACTTCCTCCCTATTTGGCAATAGGTCCCATTATCAAACCTTATCAAGGAGAGGATTACGAAAACGAGGTTATTTTTGAGCTGGAAACAATTCCGGAAGAGCTTCGGTATTTGGGAGTAGGACATACCGCGGTCAAGGTTAAAACTCCCGAAAAGGAAATACTCCATAAACTCCTTCTGAAACCTGAAGGCATCTACGATGAGTGGTTTGAAGATATTAAGGCGGAACCGCAAATTAACGACGCCCTTATCAACATATTGGGTAACTTAATATCCCATCTCAACGACCAGGAGCTCCGAAAAGCGGTAGAAGGCTTTTGCAATTTTTTACTTCCCAAAACCGGAATTTTCGCAAGGAAACTTAACGAACTTCAAGAGATTGCCCTTAAGGAACCGGTTTGGTTTATACAAATCTACGACTATAAACCTTTAGAAGATGTTTACGTATTTGATACAGCTTCCCATATAGAACTCTCCAATACCGAATTCGAAACACATTTTTTAATCGTCAGCCCTTCTAAGAGAATGGAAATTCCCTCTATTAAAAACTTGGAATACGCCTTTTTCAGAAAACTCTGGGGAAATCTAAACAGAGGTTTTGCAGTGGAGCTGATTTTAACTCCCGAAATCTTCAGGTTGACCTTTAAAGTCTTCGGAGCAAGCTACTTAAGAATTTGGAAGGATTTTGATAAAGGAGAAATATATCGGGAGCTTTTAAGCCAATCCCCTATGGTGAAAGCCCTCATAAGAGGCTTAGTAGAAACAAATCCTTTGGATTTTGTCGGACCTTCCATTTTCGGCAAAGAACTGCTTGAAAGCAGATTCGGAGAGCTTTTAGAGGTTCTAAAAGAGGTTTCAAAATGAGAATAGCGGAAATACTGAAGAAAAAAACTACCGGAGGAGCCGTGATAATTTTGAGCGGAGCTTCCGACCCGATACACTTTAAAAGCCTGCTCTTTGACCCTCAATATCGCTTCAATCCCTATTGCGACCGCTTATGGTTTAAAAATACAGCGGAACTTTGGAAGAAATTCCTCGAAAACGACGAAAAGGCTTATTTCTTTGTGGGAATAGAACCTCCTCAAGATTTCGAAAAGGATGAAGAGGAAATAGCTGATAACTTCTTTAAAGCTTGGGCTAACCATTTGGCAGAAGTTGTAGCCACTTTCTATCCGGCCGGTGTCCGGCTTGTCACTCCCTATGCGGAAATTGAAACCCCTAATGCGGAAAATCCCGAACTTAATCCCGAAGTCCTTATCAAAGTTATCATTCAAAACTTCACGGCAAAGGATTACCACACTCTTTTTGACAAGCTGAAAGAGGTTTTAAAGCCGTTCGGTCCCAAAGTCAGAAAACTACCCGAACCGGAACTTTACTTTGACGACCTTAAAGGCCTTATCAAAGGTATCGGCATTTTTGAAGAAACCGAATGGGACCATTGCTACCACGTTGCGGAAAAATTGGCCGGCGTAGAAGACATTAAAGAACCTCCCGAAGGCGAAAAACCGAAAAGCCTGAAGGAAATCAGGGAACACTTTTGGACCAATCCGTTCAGAGTTTGGTGGGAAGAAGCACACTTCGGAAGGTCCTTGCCTAAATATTACAAACTTGAAAACATAGAAGAGTTTATAGACTTCAATGCGCCTCCTTCGGACCCGGTAGTCAGTTGTCCCAAATGCGGAAAACTTATCAGGATTAATAAAGAGGCTTTTACCGGAAAAATGGAAACCTTTCAAAAAAGAGTCAGAGAAGAAACCGCAAAGGAGCTGAGAAAACATTTGATAGGTTTTAAACCTTCCGAAACCTTAGCCCTTCCTTGCGGACATACAAAAGAAGTTGATGCCACTACGGTTAAAGAAGTTGTATTGGACGGAAAAACTTATTGCCCCTCTTGTAGAAAATGGATTTCCGTTCCCGATAATTGGAAGCTCCCCCCTAAATTGAAGGCTCTAAAGGAAGAAATCCGCTACAAAAGTTTGGTATCCGTGCCCGAAAATCTGCAAAGGAAAATCTACACCGCAGAATGCGGTTGCTATCTTACTCCCGAAGAGTGGAAAAAACTTTTTGAGGAGCTGGAAAAACGTCCTTTAGTCTGTCCGGTATGTTTAAAAACTTTCTCCTCTGAAGATTTATCCTTCGAAGATAAATACATCAAAACTCCCTGCGGCCATAAAGCCACTTTGGAGGCGTTTAAATCCGTTAATAACAAAGCTGTTTTGAGGGAAGCTTTAAAACGTAAGTTGGCTTTTTTAAACCAAATTCCGTTTGCAGAAGATGTTAAAGCCATTAAAGATTTCCTAAAAACTTTGGAGCAAAACTTAAATGCTGTTTTATTCGTAAAACATTACTGCAAAGAACTTTCCTTTGATTTTGAAAATCCACAAACTTTAGAGATTTTCTCCGACTGCCCTATAGAGGATTTAATCTTCTTTCTTGAAGAAGTTTCTAATTTATATCCCGATATGGCTGAAGATATTGAACGACTTTTGTTGATTATTGAGAAAGGGCTAACGCCCCGAAAAAACAAACAACCTATGTGAAAACAATAACAACCTTTCCCCTCTCGGGGAAAGAAAAGGGAGAATTAGGACAAGGCTTTATTTAGAACTCTCCAATCCGCCGGGGTAACTTCTTCTTGGATTATCTCGAGATAAGTAGGCAAAAACTCGTACATTTCCTTCAGCTTCCGGCTTACATCTTTCCTTTTCAGCTCGTAAACCTCTTTTATCCGCTTATAGCGCGTATAGCAGCGCTCCATTGCCTTGCTATAGAGGATGTAATCCCTGTAAATCCTATAAGGAATTCTCCAACCGTTATGTTGATAGGCTTCCTTAGCTCTTTTTAGTTGGTTCCTACGTTTTTTTAGTTTTAGATAAGCCCTCAGGTAGTGCTCTTTCTTCCTTCTGATACCCTCCAAAACTGCATAATCGGGCGCCAGTGCTTGTTTGACTACCCTATAAAGCATCGACAGTAATTGTTTTTCGCTTCTCTTGTGATAAGTAGGACTTTCAATTCCCAGTTCCCTTTGCAGTTCTTCCAGAATCTCCCATTCCCTTAACAGTGCCTGTTTTTCTTTTAGCACATCCTCTTCGGGCAAGAAGTAGATAAGCGCCTTTTCTACCAATTCCCATGAAGAGTCAATATCACCGGCGGATTGGAAATAGTTGGTCAGAGTCTTGTCCAAAAGGGCTTCGAGGTCAAAGTTTGTAAGCTCCTTAATCTTCCACATGACACATCCCCTCCTTTAGTTTTTTCGGGGTCTCCGGCCCCCGCTTCAACTCCCCTTTAATGGAAGCTCAAGTGGGGGCCGGAGACCCCCGGAGGGGATGTGCCGGTTTACCGCCGGGAACTACCCCGAACGGCTCTCCCTTTCCTTTCCCCCTTCCATTCGGCGTTGCCAAAGAACCAACCTTTAGTTTTAGATAGTATCCCCCATTTGCCGCCATGTCAAGCCGTTTTCAACATGAATGTTAAGTTTCGGCGCTGTTATCTAAGCGTAAGCTTTTAAAGTTCCTATAGGGGATAGCTTCAAGAATTTTTGGCTTTGCTACCTAATTTTTTGAAAATACCAGAATAAGAACTTTATTTTTCCCGCCGCCTCCTCAAAATTTGTTTTAGCCCTTTAAAAATTTAATATTTTGAGGAGGAAGAAGATAAATATTTTTTATTCTTTTTATTTATTTTTTATATAGAAACTTAACATCTATGGTTAATTTCTGATGCGGCTTTCAGATGTCAAGTTTCTGTTGAGTGACTCTTTTTGTCCGTAGATGTGATCTTTTTTGTCCCAAGAGTGACCTTTTCTGTCCCAATTTCGATAAGAGTGACCTTTTTTGTCCCCTTTTGAGACTATTTTTGTCCGTTATGGTGACCTATGGATGTACAAGGTCTAAAAGTGACTAAGTTCTAAATATGGTCTATAATAGTTACTGAAACCTTTTCGTGAGTTTTTAAATTTTCAACCACTATGGTATCCCCGTCGGAAATACGGATAACTTTAGCCGGAAAACCTAAGGAGAGAGAAAAAGAAATCAGCAGGAGTAGAAAGTAACGCATAATTTTTCAAATTTATCTTTAAACCTCATTCGTTTTTATTTCGAAATCTTTTATATATACATCAAAATATCCTTTCCTAAGGGCTTCATTCCAGTTTAAAATACGAGCGATTCTGTAATCTTCATATTTTACACGTTTAAAATCCTTAGGGTCCGGTATAGGCAAAATAGCTCTATGACCATCTACTGATACAAAATGCTTTTCTTCAACTAAAGAGCATCCATAATAAAACCTTGCTATAACCCTATAAGCTCTTGGATCTGGGAATTTACGTGCCCAATCTTCATTAAATTCTTCAAAAGTGGTTTCTTCTTCAATTCGTATATTTAGGTCTCCCTTGTAAACTAATATTGTTTTTGAAGCTTCCTCACAAGTAATTTCCTCCTTTCTTTTTGGGTCATTAATGTAAAAAGTTTTTTGAACGCCTTCCAGAACCAACCAATCTTCCGGATTGGAGTTAATAATTATCCCTTTAAAAGTTTGATAATCCATACTACGCACCCTCCTTAATAACAAATTTATAGTTTTGTACCATTAAGGTTTGCAGATAGTATAACCACTTATAAGAGTTGGAATTTTTTGACAGGTACATTCCGGAGATTTACAATTGCATGGCGGACATACTCCAAACTCTCTACAAAACTGTTCAAGGGCATTTCTTTCGGATTGATTAGGAATGGGTCTTTCTAAATACTGGAATTTAACAGGAATTTCATTTTCTATAAAAATCGTTATACAGTCATTGGAATTTAAATGTTCTTTTAAGCGTCTTTTAAGGTCTCCAGTCTGACCTATGTAAAGAATTCGGGTATAAGGTTTTTTATTAACTTCAGTTATTTCTTTCTCCACTAACTCCCATTTATGTTTTACCTTATAAGGTAATCGAGGAACCTCTGGAGGTTTAGGAGCTGGATCTCGGGGGGAAATTTTAGTTTTCAACTTAAAAGCCAAACCCACGGGAAGCAAAATACGATATATTGCATTTTTTGAATCCGGCAATTTATTTATTTCCTTTGCCTCTAAATCCTTTTCCTGACTCCAAGCCATTTTTAGTTTCCTCCTTTCTAAATTTTTTTGTTTGTATACTAAATATAGGTTGCTTTTTTGTTTTGTCAATATTTTTTGGTATCTCGAACTAATTTTGTTTTATCCCAAACTTTTCCAGCACAAAATCTACCCCGACATTTCCGCAGAGTCGTTTGGCTATAACCTTTTTGTTTCCTATGCAAGCTTTTGCATATGCAAAATTGGCGGGAACCAATACATAACAAGGAACTGTGGTAGGGTAAAAAATCCAACTATTTCAGAGACTCCCAAAAAGGGGAGGGAGAAATGGAAAACACCTTAGGGGGTATAAAAACCGCTTAAATCAGGTCAAAGGGGTCTATACCCTTTTCCAAAGCCTGCTTTTCGTATTCCCGCCTTACCTTTTCTATAACTGTCCGCACCTTTTGGAGGCCAATAACATCCTCGGCCAGAATAAGCTTCTTT
>Ga0256831_1001682_pt1 | contig 11675 bp, 6 predicted proteins | sample 132544metaG_FD_189087 | JGI IMG/M metagenome (GOLD analysis project Ga0256831, IMG submission 189087) | Hydrothermal vent microbial communities from Lau Basin, Pacific Ocean - 132-544 | ecosystem: Environmental > Aquatic > Marine > Hydrothermal vents | place: Pacific Ocean: Lau Basin | collected... | reverse complement strand
TCTTAATAGAGAGATGAATACATCATAAAAAAAACTTCACCTTTACTGTATGTTTACGATATCCAAACTATGCTAATATGCTTTTATGGAAAAAGGAAAATTCGAAAGAAAACTTCATCAATTCGAAAATATTACAAAACTCACGACACAAGGGGTGGTACACTACACATGTAACGCCCCCTCAATGGAGGTGTTGGAAAAATATGGTATCAAAGCAATAGGTGATGCCTTCGGAATCGAGAAAAGAGGAATTCTCATTATTCCTGAAAAGGTATATGAAAAATACGGACTCGAAGTAAAAGGGGTGGATAGGGATGCTCTTAATATACGAACGGAAAATCTCCTCGCACGACTTAAATAAAGAGTGTAATAAGTATTATATATGGTTAGAGCACCAAGAATACTGACTAAAAAAACATTCACATAGTGAATGTTTTTTATGGAGAATTATCTCACATATCTTCTCCATCCATTACACGAAGTCGTGCAATTCTTTCCTCAATAGGTGGATGAGTAGAGAAAAGTGACTGAAAAAAACGTATCTTTTTCCCTGTAGATGGATTGGAGATGAAAAGGTGTGCAATACTTTGTTTACTTTCTAAGGACGAAGGGGTTTTTACCGATTCATGATAAGAAGCAATTTTTTCAAGTGCGGAAGCAAGCCCTTCCGGATAACGCGTAAGAAGAACAGCTCCAAAGTCTGCATAGTATTCTCTCTTTCGTGAGAGTGCGAGACGAAGAAGTGTTCCTATTAGAGGAAGGAGAATAATAATGACAAGAGTCAATATAATATTGATACCTCCTCCTTTCTCTCGAGAATCTCCTTGTGAACTATGAAGCACCATTCTTGCGAGGAGGCTTAGTGTCCCTACAAATACCACGGCAATTGTAGAGATGAGAATGTCATAGTGACGAATATGGGAGAGTTCATGAGCAATCACTCCTTCAAGTTCGTTTCGGTCTAATAAATCGAGTAACCCGCTCGTAACCGCGACAACCGCATGTTTCGTATTCCTTCCCGTTGCGAAGGCGTTCGGAGAAGGATCCTCGACAAGAAAAATTCTTGGCTTGGGAATCCCTGCAGTAATCGCGAGATTCTCTACAATTCGATGAAGCTCCGGGTTCTCTTCATAGGGAAGCTCTCGTGCATTTGCCATTCGTAACACCATCTTATCGGAAAACCAATATGCCCATATATTTGAAATGAGTGAGAAAAAAGTTGCATAGAGGAGAATTGCGGGAGAATTGTAATAGTAGGAGAGGTACCACCCAATCCCAATAATAACTCCTGCAAAGAAGAGCATGAGGAACCATGTCTTCGCTTTATTCCTCTCAATATAGTGATATACGCTTTTCATACTCTCTATAATAGCAAAAAAATACCATCCCTAGAAGGGATGGTATTTTTTCTAATTCTCTGCGGGAACAGGAGCGTTTCCTTGATAGAGAGCTGCAACTCCTTCAATATCCATTGCCACCTTAAAGATTGGTTTCCCTTGTGAAGACCCAAGGAGTGCAAGTGTTGCCATTGCTTGATTTTCTGCTGCTTTTTTTAATGCATCAGCATCAATATTATACCCTCGCTTTTGAAGAAATTCAGCAAACTTTTCAATATACTCCATATGTGCAAGACGGTCGTATACGAAATATTGTTCCCCTGTTTGAGGATCATTATGTCGAACACTCTCTTTAGGGTCATCAATAATAAGAATTGCCTTCTCTTTATGATCTCCATCGAGGATATCCTCAGAAACACGAGGGTCTCCTTGCTTCTCAAGTTCTTGTACGAGTTCTACAAGTTTCTTTTGTTCACCACCACGAAGCGCGTAATACTCATTCTTTTCGTATGCGACATTCGCATGTCCACATCCTATAATACCCTCCTTATCATGTTCATGATGGGTATCAGAATGGTAATTAAATGTTGCTCCATTCTCTTGAAGAAAATCAATCACATTCTTAAGTGCCTCTTCAGCGGTCATTCCCTCTTGAAGAAGAAGCATCGCAACCCCAAGGTCAGCTCCAGGAAATGCGGCAGGTTTCTTTCCTTCTTCACACTCCTCTCCTTTAATTGCTGGTCGTCCATCAATACATTTATTGCATTGAATTGGGTCGGCACGCTCAGTAATATTTCTCTCAACAAAAGCTTCTGCTTCTTTACGGGCTTTCTCTACTTCTTCGAGAGAGAGTGGCTCAGAATCTTTAATATGTTTTGTTATCACTGCATCATTTTCTTTCTCTGGATTAGTATCCTTGTTGTTGTTTGGCATTTCAATACTCATAGTATATTCCCTATATAATTAACGAATAGATATTTAGATAATACCACTCTTATTAAAAAAATCAATTCTTCTCAATCTGAAAAGAAAACATTTTTTCTCCAAGTGAAAATGTTTCTCCCTCTTCTTTTTTCTCAAAGCGAATTTCCTCAACTCCCGCAACGCGAGTGAGCTCTTCTTTAAATGCGTCAAAGAAATTTTTCACCTCATCAGTATTTTCACTGACAACAAGTGTAACTTTATCCTCCGGAGAGAGTCCTGTCTTTTTTCGCATCTGCTGAATGGCACGAAGAAACTCTCTCTGCTGTCCTTCCCTCTTTAATTCATTACTTAACTCTGTATCGAGTGCATAGTGATCTGCATCTTTGAGCTCTTTCACATTCAACTCTTCAAGAATGAAGCTGTGATATTCCTCAGGAATTCCTTTAAGTGGGAGTGAGAATGACGCGAGTGGTTGTCGCACTTTTATCTTTGCATCTGCTCGCATTTGTAATCCTTCACTCACTGCAGAACGCACTTTCTCCATTACAGTAAGAACATCTTCTTGTTGTTTAAGGTATTTTTCATCAAATACTCTCCAATCACACAAATGTACTGACTCCTTCAAATCCTTATCACCCTCTTTCAATACTTGCCATAATTCCTCAGCGAAAAATGGAGCAAAAGGAGCGATGAGTTTTGCAAACTCTTGGAAGATAAATCGCGTCGTCGAGAGTGCTGCACTCCTCTCTTCCTCATCTCCAAACTTGAAGCGATTTCGTGAACGACGGATATACCATGTAGAGAAATCATCAACGAAGGATGCGAATGGGCGCGTTGCGCGGTCAAGCTCATACGCTTCAAGCCCCTCTGTTACCTCTTGGGTAAGTTCCTCAAGGCGTGCGAGAATCCAACGATCGAGCACGAATTGGGAATCGCGAGAAGCGCTGTGAGAAATATCCGAAGACATTGTGTAAAGGCTAAGTGCATTCCTCATTCGTCCAAGAATTTTACTCGCAACTTCTCTCACCCCTTTCTCTGAGAATGCAAATGCTTCTGCACGCACCGCAGGAGATGCGAGGAGGTAAAGACGCATTGCATCTGCTCCACTCGTATCAAAAATGTGTTGTGGGTCTGGGTAATTCTTGAGCGACTTTGACATCTTCTTTCCATCCTCAGCGAGGATGAGACCATTCACCACTACATTTTCAAATGGAGTCTTTCCAAAGAGTGCATTTCCTACGACTGAGAGGACATAGAACCACCCTCGTGTCTGGTCAAGCCCCTCTGCGATGAATTGTGCGGGAAAGTGTTTCTCGAGGAAATCATCTTTATGCTCAAATGGATAGTGTTGCTGTGCGTAAGGCATCGATGAAGAATCAAACCACACATCAAGCACTTCCTTCACTCGTTCATAACGCACCCCATCTTTCACCACCGGAAACTCATCAATGTAGGGACGATGAATATCAATCATATAGTGTTCGTTATGAGGGAATGGAACGAATGGAATTTCAAAAGGGCTTGCATTATCTACGCTACTTGGCTGATAGAATTCCCGAAGATAGCGCTTTAATCCGTAGTGTTTTACTCCGAACTGAATCATATGGAGTGGCATCCCATGAGAGACGATGAGAATCTTCTTTCCTTTATATTTTTCTTCAAGTTCAAAGAGTACACTCATCATTCGTGTATAGACATCACGAATACTTTCTGCTCCCTCAAGAGGGGTAGAGGTGAACATATCTTCTAACTCTTCTACAGAGGAATGAAACTCACTCCATGTCTTTCCTTCAAATTGCTCTCCTGTCTGATATTCAATAATACGCTCGTCTTCGATAACCGCTTCATCTGAGAGTCCAAGAGTATTTTTAAGAATTTCGGCTGTTCTCTTTGTTCTGTAAAGGGGTGAAGTAACAATAATGTCAACTGATCCATATGTTTTCTTAAGAGCTTCGGCTGCTCTCTTCACCTGTTCTTTTCCAAGCTCAGTGAGATCATTTCCCTCTCGAGTAATCGCATTAATTGACTCATCTAAATTAGATTCTGATTGTCCATGACGAAATCCAATATAGGTATTCCCCGACTTCTCTGCGTACTGAAGGAGCTCATCAAAAGAAGAGATGGTGAGGTGCTCTCCTGTCTCTGGATGCTTCCATACCGGAATTGGAGTTCCCCAATAACGACTTCGCGAGAGCGCCCATTCTCTCGCCCCTTCAAGCCACTTTCCAAACCTCCCCTCTCCAACATGAGAAGGAACCCAGTGTACTTTCTTGTTTGATTCGATAAGTTTATCCTTTATCTTCGGAACATCCACATACCATGTCCCTGTCGCATAGTTGAGAAGCGGGGTTCCACAACGCCAGCAGTGAGGGTAGCTGTGTGTAACTTTTGCCTTCGCAAACACCTTTCCGTCCTGTGAGAGCACGCGAAGAATTTCAATATCCGCAGACATCGTATCCCCTTTCTCTTTCACCTTCATCCCCTTGAAAGATGTTCCCTCTGCGGTAGAAGCAAAATCATCACGAAAACGACCATCTTGCGTTACATGCTGAATGAATGGGAGCTCCTCCTTTCTTCCTAGTTCCATATCATCGGAACCGAAAGCAGGTGCGGTGTGCACAATTCCCGTTCCGTCCTCGGTAGTCACAAAATCCGCTCCATATACCTTCCACCCATTCTCTCGATGTTCAAGGGACTCATCATTCGCGTAATAGGAGAAGAGAGGAATATAGGATTTCCCAATGAGATCCTTTCCTTTCATTCGCTCAACGATTTCATACTCTCGCATCGAGAACACATCCTCAAGACGAGATTCTGCGAGAATGTAATACTCATCACCAGATTTCACTTTCACGTAATCAATTTCAGGACCTACTGCGAGCGCAACATTTCCAGGGAGCGTCCATGGAGTCGTCGTCCACGCGAGAAAGTAAGTACCTTCCTCATCTTTCAATTCAAAGAGTGCGGTGACAGTGATGTCCTTTACATCTTCATACCCTTGATTTACCTCAAAATTAGAGAGTGTTGTCTCACAACGAGGACATACATGCATTGCCTTAAATCCTTCTCGCGTGAGTCCTTTTCGCGTGAGTTCACCAAACACCCACCAAATTGACTCCATATACTCAGGATCCATCGCAATGTAAGCATTCTCCATATCCACCCAACGACCGGAACGAGGAATAATCTTTTTCCACTCTCGCTCATAGCGAAGGATTGCATCACGCGCTGCGCGATTGAACTTTTCAATTCCATATTCCTCAATATCTTTTTTCGTATTGAGACCAAGTTCCTTCTCAATGAGGTTTTCAATAGGGAGTCCGTGACAATCCCAACCCCAACGGCGAGGAACATGATAGCCCTGCATCGTCTTGTAGCGAGGAATGACATCTTTAATCGTCCCTGCGAGAAGGTGTCCGTAGTGAGGGAGTCCTGTCGCAAACGGAGGCCCGTCGTAAAACACATAATCCCCTTTCGGTGATTCTTTCTCAAGACTCTTCTCAAAAACCTCATTCTCATTCCAGAAAGAGAGAATCTCTTCTTCCCTCTTTGCAATATCTGATTTCTTCTTTACTTCATCAGTCTGTGAATTGTGCATATGCTCTGTATTGTAGCGATTTCAAGCAATGAAACAAGAAAAGAAGAAAGAAAAAGTTGCACAAGAGAAAAAAACGATTAGGATACAAGGTAATCCTTAATTATTAGCTCTCGTAAGTGTAACCCTCGCATCGGAAATAATTCAGAATACGGATGAGGCGAGATCGCCTACGAGAAAAGGATCAAAAACATACACAATATGTCACAAACATTTTATAAATTACTCGAAGAGAACCCAGTTCCAGTTCTCGAACTTGATCAGGTGGTAGAAGGAACTGTTATCGGAATCCATGGAGCAGAAGTATATGTGGACCTTAGTCCTTACGGAACAGGAATTATCTATGGAAAAGAATACTTTAGTGCACGAGACATCATTCGTAACCTTAATGCAGGAGATGCGATTAAGGCAAAAGTAGTAGAACTTGAGAATGAAGATGGATATATCGAACTCTCTCTTCGTGAAGCAAAGAAAGCACTCGCATGGGAAGAAGCAGAAGAAGCATTCCGAAAAGGAGAAACAATTGAGCTCGTTGTAAAAGAAGCAAATAAAGGAGGTCTTATGCTCGACTGGCATGGAATGCTCGGATTCCTTCCTGCATCACAGCTCAATGCAGAACACTACCCTCGAGTAGAATCTGGAGACGCTCGTGAAATTGCAAATCAGTTGAGCAAGCTCATCGGACAAAAGCTTGCGGTAACAATTCTCACCGTAAACCCCAAAGAAGGAAAGCTTATCTTCTCTGAAAAGGGAGAAAAAACAAAACGAGAAAAGAAAATTCCTTCGAAATATAAGGTAGGAGATGTGGTGGAAGGAGAAGTTACTGGAATTGTTGACTTCGGAATCTTCATCAAAATAGAAGATGGAGTAGAAGGACTTGTTCATATCTCAGAAATTGCATGGTCGCTTGTTGATAACCCACGCACACTCTACAAAGTAGGAGATACTGTAAAAGCGAAAATTATTGATGTTCAGGAAGGAAAAATTTCTTTCTCCATCAAAGCACTTACTGAGAACCCTTGGAAGAGGGTGGAAGGAAAATACAAAGTTGGGCAAAAAGTAGAAGGAGTTGTTATTAAACATAACAAACACGGAGCACTTGTTTCCATTGAGGAAGGAATTGCAGGGCTCGTTCATATTTCAGAATTTGAATCTGAACGAGAACTAAAAGATACACTCAAACTTGGACAATCTTATCCATTCGTTATTACAAGTTTTGATCCAAAGAATCAAAAACTTACCCTCTCCTACTCTCAAGTTCAAAAGGAAAATAAAGAAAAAGAAGAAACCGAATAACGGTTTTTTCTTTTGAAAGGAAAAAAGAAAAAGCGGAATGATGCGTAGCTACGCATCATTCCGCTTTTCTTTAGCTTTAAGATTAGATAGAAAAATGTTTTCTCTTATTCAGAAAGTCCCAAACTTCTTCTCAATTCAGCTTCTCGTTCTTCTTCTATTTCTTGAGCTTCTCTATCCACTCGTTCTTGTTCCCAAAGCTCTTCAAGTGGGATGAAGTCATTACGAAGACCTGTTCCCGCAGGAATAAGGTTTCCTACAATCACATTTTCCTTCAATCCACGAAGTTCATCGACTTCTCCTTCTGTCGTTGCTTTTACAAGCACGCGCGTCGTATGCTGGAAGGATGCAGAGGAGAGCCATGACTTTGTGGTAAGGGCAACTTCTGTAATTCCCTTCACAATCACTTCCCCTTTCGCTTCTAACTTCCCTTCTTTGCGGAGTCGCTCATTTTCTTTCTCAAGCTCATAGTACTCAACAACATCTCCTGTAGAGAACTTAGAATCACCAATTTCAGTAATTTTTCTTCGAGAGAACATGAGCCTTGCGATAATCTCAATGTGCTTTTTATTCACGGGTGCAGAGTTCAACTCATACACTTTCAAGACTTCATTTACCACATATTCTTGTGCTCGTTCTTGCCCTGCAATCTCAAAGAGTTCTGTAATAATTGCTGATCCGTCCGTAAGGAGTTGTCCTTTTACAACACGATCACCTTTCTTTACTACAGGAGAACGACGAGAATCGAGTTCGTATACAATCGTTTTCGATTTTGTAGCACCTTGTTTTACCTCTTTATCGAGAAGTACCTCGATAACCTTTACCCCATCACGCTTCTTAATATCACTCACGATACCATCGTAACGATTGATTACTGCCGGTGATTTAATATTTGAACGATTTTCAAAAATCTCCTCAATTCGCGGAAGTCCGGTCGTAATATCCAAACCGGTAACTCCTCCCGCGTGGAAGGTTCGAAGCGTCAACTGCGTTCCTGGTTCTCCAATAGATTGCGAAGCAATTGTTCCTACTGCCTCCCCCACACGAACCTTTTCATTTCGTGCGAGATCGAGTCCATAACATGCCTGACACACACCATGAATATTCTCACAAGTGAGTGGAGTTCGAACTGCAACCTCCTTTATTCCTGCATCTTCAATCTTCTTTGCATCTTCTTCGGTAAGAACATGTCCCTTCTTAAAGAGTGTCTTTCCTTCACTATCTTTCACTGTTTCTGCAAGAGTACGCCCCATGATGTTTTCCGCGAGTGTTTTTACAATCCCGTCAAAGTTTTCCTCTCTCATTATTTGAGATTTCTTTGTTCCACAATCTTCATTTGTGACTACCACATCTTGCGCAACATCATGGAGTCTTCGTGTAAGGTATCCCGCACTCGCAGTTTTAAGAGCGGTATCGGTCAATCCCTTACGAGAACCGTGAGTGGTAATAAAGTATTCAATAGGAGTAAGTCCTTCTTTGTATGAATGGATAATAGGAAAATCAATCGCTTTTCCAACCGCATTCACAATGACTCCAATCATTCCTGCAATCTGCTGAATATTTGATACAGACCCTCGAGCTCCAGAGACAACCATATTTTCTACTGATTCTGATTCTGTCATCGTAGTTTCAATGAGTTTCTGAATCTCATCTTTTACAGATTCCCATAATTCAATCGTCTTTCGGTAGCGTTCTTCCTCTGAAATAAGCCCCTCTTCATACTGTTCGAGAATCTCAACGGCCTTTGCTTTTCCTCTTTCGATAATCTCCTTCTTTTCCTCAGGAACATTTACATCCGAGTAAGCAAAAGTTGATCCTGAGAGGGTAGAATATTGAAATCCAAAATCTTTAATCTTATCAAGAATTGGCGGAGTTTCATCAATTCCATAAGTGAGAATGAGCGTTCGTACAATGTTTGAGAGATCTTTCTTCGTAACCGCCTTATTTACATAAGGAAAGTCAGACGGGAAGATACTATTAAAGAGAAGTCTTCCTACTGTTGTTTCAAATGGCTTTCCTTCAAATTGATTGTAACGAGGAAGATCTGTTCCAAGAACATGAATCTTCGCACGAAAATCGAGCTGTCCAAAATCGTAAGCGGTAATAGCCTCATTTGGAGAAGAAAAGATTTTTCCTTCCCCCTTGAGTCCTTCAACTGCCTTGGTCATCCAGTATGCTCCTAATACCATATCATGAGATGGAGCTACAATCGGTTTTCCTGATGCGGGAGAAAGAATATTTTTCCCTGATGCCATCAATTCTTTCGCCTCAAATTGTGCCTCCGTAGAGAGCGGAAGGTGAACAGCCATTTGGTCACCATCAAAGTCGGCGTTAAATCCCGCACATGCGAGAGGATGAAGCTGAATAGCTTTTCCTTCAATAAGCTTCGGCTTAAACGCACGGATAGAGAGACGGTGAAGTGTTGGAGCACGGTTAAGAAGCACATAACGATCTTTAATTACCTCTTCAAGAATCTCCCATACCTCATCATCTGGATTTTCGAGAATTTTTCCCGCTCCTCTCACATTGAATGCTCTCTCTCGCTTAATAAGTTCGGAAATCACAAAAGGTCGAAAGAGCTCAAGTGCCATCTTCTTCGGGAGTCCTGTCTCATTCATCGCGAGTTTCGGTCCAACCACAATCACCGAACGACCAGAATAGTCAACACGCTTTCCGAGTAAGTTTTGGCGAAAAATTCCCTGCTTTCCCTTAAGCTGGTCCGCGAGTGATTTCAATGCTCTTCGTTGTGAAGAGGAAACTGCAGCAGATCCAGAGTGCTTTCGAATAGAATTATCGATAAGGGAATCAACCGCTTCCTGCAGAATACGCTTCTCATTTCGAAGAATAACATCTGGCGCTCCAATACTGATAAGTTTCTTGAGTCGATTGTTCCTATTGATTACACGACGATAGAGGTCGTTTACATCTGAAGTTGCATAACGCCCCCCGTCGAGAGAAACCATTGGGCGAAGTGCGGGAGGAATAACCGCGATATGTTTGATAAACATCCATTCAGGGCGAATGTTTTCACGATGAAGAGATCGAAGGAGAGAAAGTCGTTTCTCGAGCTTTTTCTTTGTCCCCTGCGCTTTCGTCTCTCTTAACCTCTTCTCAAGGTCTTTGATGACCTCTTCGATATCGAGAGAAGAGAAAATCTCATAGATTGCCTCTGCCCCAATCCCAGCTTCAAACACAGAACCAAACTTCACAGAGAAGATATTGTATTCATCTTCGGTGAGAATTTTATGAGGGACAAGCTCTTTCAAATCATTAAGTGTCTTTTGAAAGACCGTTTTCAATTTCTCTTTATCTTCTTCGCTCTCAAGCTGTTTAAGCTTTGTTTTATATTCACGATTAAGCTCTCGAATAACGCGTTCTTTTTCATCTTCGTGAACTTTCGTTACGATGAAATTTGCAAAATAGATAACCTTCTCAAGTTTAGATACAGGAACATCAAGAACGAGTCCCATACGAGAAGGGATTCCTCTAAGGAACCAAATGTGTGATACAGGAGTCGCGAGAGAAATGTGTCCCATACGTGTGCGACGCACGATAGAACGCGTTACCTCAACTCCACATTTTTCACAGACAATTCCCTTGTAGCGAATTCCTTTGTACTTCCCGCAGTAACATTCGTAGTCTTTTTCCGGTCCAAAAATACGCTCATCAAAAAGTCCGTGTTTTTCTGAACGACCTGTTCGGTAATTGATTGTTTCAGGTTTCGTTACCTCTCCATGCGACCATGAGAGAATTTTATCTGGCGAAGCAAGTCCAATCGCAACGGCATCCTTTCGCTCTACTTCATGGTTATGATTATGTAGTTTTGAATCCTCTTTTTGTTGCATACTATTTTTCATATGATTCGTTTAATGATCTTGCCTCTTCGCTTGAATCTTGATCTGTATACTCAACTGCATCTTGCGCAGAGAATGAATTTTGTTTCTCTTCCCCAAGACGAATTTTCTCTACATCAATAGAGAGGCCGCGAAGATAGTTCATAAGCACATTAAAAGATTCTGGAGTATGAAAATCGCGAATCTTCCTCTTTTTGATGATGGCATCAAAGGCTTTCGCACGCCCATCAACATCATCAGATTTAATGGTAAGCATTTCACGAAGTGTGTGAGCAGCACCATACCCTTCAAGTGCCCATACCTCCATCTCTCCGAATCGCTGCCCTCCAGATTGCGCTTTTCCTCCAAGCGGTTGCTGGGTAATAAGTGAGTAAGGACCAATAGATCGTGCGTGAAGTTTATCATCCACCATGTGGTGAAGTTTCAACATATACATGTATCCAACCGCAATATCCTGATTAAACTTCTCACCTGTTCGCCCATCATAGAGCGTTACCTTTCCACTCTTTGAAAATCCTGCCTTTTCAAGTTCCTCTGCAATTTCATCTGCAGTTGCTCCAGCAAAAGAAGGAACGACTGCTTGATAGTTAAGCGTGTTTGCAGCAAGACCAAGGTGAAGTTCGAGAATCTGTCCGAGGTTCATACGAGAAGGAATTCCGAGCGGTGTGAGAA
>Ga0256831_1001681_pt1 | contig 11677 bp, 11 predicted proteins | sample 132544metaG_FD_189087 | JGI IMG/M metagenome (GOLD analysis project Ga0256831, IMG submission 189087) | Hydrothermal vent microbial communities from Lau Basin, Pacific Ocean - 132-544 | ecosystem: Environmental > Aquatic > Marine > Hydrothermal vents | place: Pacific Ocean: Lau Basin | collected... | reverse complement strand
CTTTGACGTCCTGTTGTGCCGGTCATTGAGGCAATGATTTTCTGACGGAACTTGTTAAATTTTAAAAGGTAAAACAGAAAGAACCTGTCAATTTTGTCCTCTTCAGGAGCTATAGGAAAAACTTCAGTTGTCGCTAAGGCAAAACCGTTTGGAATATCAAAAGGGACAATTCCCTGTTTCCCATTTTCTAATGAAGGTGTGATTTTTGCCAAAAGGATATCTCCGGCTTCGCAATAAGTTGAACTTTTGACTTTTTCAACCGGCACAACTCGGTAGTCTGCAAATATTCCAGAATCTGGAATTAACTCCATAGGTATTAGTGCGACTTTGTTTATTTCTCTGACTCTCTTGTTGCCTCGGATTTTAGCGACTTCTTTTAGTTTAACAAGTGACCATCCCTCAGGGAGGTCTTCTATATGAACATCCATACCCATGTTAAAGGCCTCCGTGGTATTGAGTATGCAAACTGTTGACTTGCCGTAGTAAATATATTTTGTTTTTTGTACGATCTCTTTTTATAGCTCCCTACTTGTCCATTGAGGAGAGAATTTAGGGAGATGTTTTCCGATTTCCTTCTTTAACCAATCCAGTGTTTTATTTTCGTATTTTACAAGTTCTGAGACTTCGTTTATTTCTACCGATTTCTTAGCTACTGATATAAATGCAGTTTTTAACTCCTTTGTTAATTCTAACGCATTGAGAAGATTCCGATGTTCACGATATATCTCAAACAGGCCTAAAATAAATTCTGTAGTAACAACTCCCATTTCCATGTCTATCCCTAGTTTGGATATTTCTTCCCTCGCAGGAAGATTTAGTGAGTTAGTTTGTAGTCTTGATCTACTCATGATAAATATGCCGAACTTATTTGATTTTACATCCCCGAGGCTTATTTTTTGTAAATATCCTTTTAAGTATTCCCACATCTTTCTTATCTCATCCCGACTTAACCTTTCATGTTGTTTTGAATCAATAACGTAGGTATGAAAGAGTGCCTTGTCCTTGGAATCCTCAAAAAGAATTAGTATTCCATCTGGCTCCGATTCATTGTATTTGTATCCTTTGGGTATAAAACTTCCATACAAATATTTTAAGATGACAGCTATATTTTCTTCAATTTGTTCCCCTGACATATTCTTTAGCTCTTCTTTATTCTTTAGCATCATATAAGCAGTAGTAGCTTCATTTTCTAATACTTTTAAGTAGTAATAGTCCAAATAAAGAACCGCCTTGCGGTAAATCTCAAGGAGGGCATTTGATTTTTCTCCTTTTAAGATATTACATATAATTTCGTATAAATTAGCATCATCTAGGAACACGTATGTTAGACGCTGATAACGTGTTTTTTTATGACTCTTTTTTTGAGAATCTAAGGGTATTACTATGGTAAGGAAATACTTATAACTTCCCCCATCAGGATAGTCAAATTGTCTAGTTCCCTGTATAACTAGTGATTTTTCACTCTCCACGTATTCTACATTGAATATTTCAAATTTTTCTGTTAAGCCTGTGATTTTGTTGTTGATTATAATTGGGACATTAAGTATCTCAGAGAATTTCTCCTCCAAAAACTTCCCAAACTTGTGTATCCAAAATCTTGGAGAGTTTTCTTTTATGGTTATGATTTTTGAAGTCTCTAGTTGCTTTATAACCTCATCATCTTCTTTCATGGATTTTATAATGCGATAATATCTACCCCTATTCTGTCTATCAAAAATCATTCTTGAGAAATAATATGAAACCGGTACTTCATAGGGATAATTCAGCCTTATTCCTACATCCTTGATACTTTTGATAATCTTCTTTTTATCGTCTTCACTAACTTCATTATCAAATGAAACCTTTATCTCAAAAATGTACTTTTTCTCAATGGATTTTTTATCAAGCTGAGCATTTTTAATTTCAGCTTTAGATTTCACAATAGTCAAGGTAAATGGAAGATTTTTCTCTTTTTTTCTATATTCTAAGTGGATCTCTCTTAGTTTGACTATGTCTTCAGGATTCGCAAGTAGTTTATCAAGATTGAAGCTACCTAGGGGTATATACATATCACTCCAAGACTTAAGCATCATTGAGTAAGGATATCCTGAAAGTCTTATTTTTGTTACATAAATTCCTCTATTGTTCAGTTTTTCAAAAATTTCTGCAGGAGATAACCCGAAAGTCTCTATATTGTCAACAGTTTTTGCTAAGTTAACTTTTTCTTTTATCTCTCTAATCGCTCTTGAAATTGTTCTCCTCGTTGTCGCGATTTCTAGTTTTTTATCCTTTTGTTTTATCAGAACCAACTTGTAATTTTTTGTTTTCCCAATATTATATGGCTTCACATATCCCTGTTGCTCTGTGAGGAGGGGATAGAAAACTAATCGTTCGTTGGTTTCTGTATTTTTAACAGCAAGTATATTTTTCTCTTGGATTAATAAGTCCCACTCTTTAGGGTCACTAGTTAACTCATACATATCCTTGGGTAATGATTCAAATTCCTCAAGAAACCTTAATTTCAAAAGCTCAGCAATAAGTAGTTCTTTCTTGTCTTTTCTAAGCAACTCTTGCAATTTGGACGTCTCACTACCATAAAGCTCACCTAGTACTCTGAGGACTTCTTGAAGAAATTTTTCTTCATTAGTTATATCCTGTAACTTACTTATTCTTTTTTGTATCTCCTCTCTCACTTCTTTCTGCAACTTATCTTTATTGAAGAGGTTACCCCTTTGATCATAGAAAAGTATGCTAAGGAACGTGTCTCTTTTGATACTATGGTTGTTTTCATCATACACTAATTCGAGATTTTCCACTCGATACATAGTTACCCTCCAGACAGTTGTAGAGAGTAACTTTATTGAGGATTGACTTTAGAAAATTTAAACCTTATGCTAAAATGTATATCTAATACCCTAACTCCCTCAAATACCCCTCAATCTTCTCATCAACCTTCATCAGCTCCTCGTTAATCCTCTTCAGCTCTTCCCACTCGGCCTTAACATCTATCTCTTCCTCTTCCTCTTCCTCCATTGGGAAGACGTAGAGCGTTACGTTAAGGTTGTAGTCGTTCTCCTTTATCTCGTCGAGGTCAACAACGCGGGAGAAGCCCTCAACGTCCTCGAACTTTTCGAAAGCGGTGACTATTTTCCTAATGTGCTTCTCGCCAAGTCTGTTCAGCTTCCTTATCTCCGGGTGCTTTTCGTATTCCTGCGAGGCGTTGATGAAGAGGACTTTATTCTTTCTCTCCTTTGGCTTTGCCTTGTTGAAAATCATTATAGCTCCCGGCGCGCCGGTGTTGTAAAAGAGCTTTTCGGGGAGGAGAATTACCACCTCAAGCAGGTCGTCCTTGAGTATCTTGGCCCGTATCTTCTTCTCGGTTCCACCGCGAAAGAGTGCGCCGTTGTCTATGACGATGCCAACCCTGCCGTCCTCTTTTGCGCTTGCGAGCATGTGCTGGATCCACGCCCAATCTGCTGAATTGTTCGGAGGATAGCCGTACTTAAAGCGCTCCTCCTTGAACTCGGCCTTCTTGAGAGTCTCCTCGCCGTAGCCGTCCTGGTTCCAGGGCGGATTTGCTATAACCACATCGAAGCGCTTGAGCCTTTCGCCATCCTTAAAGGCTGGTCTGAGAAGTGTATCTCCCACGGCGAGCTTCGGCGACTTGATGCCGTGGAGTATCATGTTCATCTCGGCTAAAGCGTATGTTGTTGGATTTACCTCCTGGCCGTAGAGGAAGAGCTTTTTAGCCTCATCCGCTCCGCGGTGTTCCTTGACGTATAGATAAGCGCCAATAAGCATACCACCAGAACCCATCGCTGGGTCGTAAACCTCTTCGCCCGGCTCCGGCTTGAGGATTTCAACTAGGAGCCTAATGACTTCTCTGGGAGTATAAACCTCACCCTCTTTGGCCTTCTGGGGGGCAAAATACCTTAGAATCCACTCGTAGGCATCGCCAAGAACATCGGGCGAGGCGTTCTTTAAGTCAAGCCCGCTAAAGAGCTCGAAGAGTTGTCTGAGTATTTCAGCGTTGTCTCTGTGGAGCATGAACTCCATGAAGTCAAAGCGGTCAACGACGCCCCTCAGGTTGGGGTTGAGCTCGGCGAGCTTCTTGAGGGCCTGGGAGAGATTCTGAGGAAGGCTCTCGATGTCCTTCTCGCGAAGCTTTCTCCAGAGATATTCTGGCGGATAGTTAATCGTGTATGCTTCCCTGTCTTTGAGGGCAAGCTCTTCGGCGGTCTTTCTGTCAAGACCTTCCTTGGTAAGCTTCCCAACGTATTCTTCAAACTCTTTCTCCCACTCATCGCTCAGCCTCTTCAAAAACAGCAGGAGGAGAATGTACTTGTAATCTACCCTTGTTCTGATTAAATCCGCGGCCTTCTTAAGAACCCTCTCAAGCTCCTCGCGGGTTAAACTGTTACCCTTCTTTGATGCATGGCCGATGAAATCGGTGAGCTTTCTCTCCATGACTTACACCGAAGAAAGGATACCCTGGCAGGTTCTTATATTTAACTCCCGTGTAGAAAAACGAAGATGCAAAAAAGAAACCTTCAGATTCCCGCCCCGATGTCCTCAGCGATGTCGGGCAGGTCTAGAGCAACTAGCTTGGCCTTGGTCGGGATTCCGTCCCTGCTCCATCCGCGAGCCTGGTAGTATTCATCCAGCATCCTGTCGAGCTCCCACGGCGGGACGTGTAGGCCCTTGCTCGGTCCTTCTGGAATCGGCTCCCACATAATCCTGTACGGCAGGGTATCGTCCTTCCTGCTGAAGCCCTCGCGGACGTTGAAGGCGCGAGCTATGTTCATTATCCTCTCGCCGATGACCATGAGCTCTGCTTCTCCTATGTTCATGCCCGTAACAGCCTCAACAAGCTCCGGGAAGCCCTCGAGGAAGTACATGTGCCTTGAGAACTTACAGGTTCCGGTTGCATCGTAGATTGCCATGAGGTTCTCATGGAAGGCTATCTCGAATCCCTTGTTCTCGCCCTTGGTCCTGTCAACACCCTCAAACTTCCACCACTTACCTACGAGCTCGGTTCCGTAGGCTCCGCTGGTGAGGTGGTCGGCACCGCGGACGCTTACTGCAAATGCCAAAGCCATTCCCTTTATACCACGGACGTCATAGGCAGGTGGTTCCATGCCTTTGACGTGCAGTGCAAACTTCTCACTTCCCCTACCGAGCCTCTCGCTGGCCCTCTTGACACCATCAGCGAGAAGCTTTCCGAGGTTGCCCTCGCGGTATGCCATCTTCTTGAGTGCTTCAACAGCGGCCTCGCCGTTTCCGAAGGTTAGCTCAAGGCCATCTGCTTCCTCCTTGGTGAGAAGTCCGCGTTCGTAAGCTTCCATGGCCCAGGCTATGGTGACACCGGCTGAAATTGTGTCGAGACCAAGCTGATCAGCCAGATAGTTGAGATAAGCTACCGTCTCGAAGTCGTCTATCTCGAGAACGCCACCGAAGGAGTAGAGGGTCTCGTACTCCGGACCGTCGACCATGAAAGTGCCCCACTTCTCGCTCTCTACCTTGACGTACTGACTGCACGGCTTGTTACACATCGGACAGGGTCTTCTTCCAACCCTGTACTTGGGAGCCCAGTAGTATGGGTCGATGTAGATGTGCTCCCTGCCCTCCTCCTTGGCCTTCTCGTAGGCCTTCTTGAAGAAGCCCATCTGCCAGTTCCTGACGGGGAACGTTCCCCTCTCACGGTTCATCCAGTCGAGGAACTCACCGCTTCCATAGTCCATGTCTGCCTTGGTCGCTGGGTGGTCCTTGAAAACGAATGCCCACTTCTTTATGAGCTCGCGGAGTTTTTCCGGTTCGGCTATTGGTATCTTCTTGGTTCCCTTGACGAGGATTCCCTTGAGCTTCTTGCTTCCAAGGACGGCTCCGGGCCCACCTCTGGCGGCCTGCCTTTCGTCGGTGTCGATGATTGAGATTAAACTCAGGTTCTCTCCGGCAGGGCCTATGAACGCTGTTGCGAATCCCGGATACTCCTCCTTGGCCTTCTTTCTGGCCTCCCCTATTGTGAGTCCCCAGTAGCCCTCAGCGGGAACGAGTTTTACCTCATCGTCTTTGATGATGAGCAGAACGGGTTCCTCGCTCTTGCCCTCGATGATGAGCATGTCGTAGCCGGCCTTCTTCAGTTCCTCGCCCATCTTGGCGCCGGCCATCGCCCTTCCGTAACCGCCGGTAAGCGGACTCTTGAAGTTGAAAGCAGTCTTTGAACCTGTTCCTATTCCAGTCCCAACGAAGAGACCTGGGGTTATAATCATCTTGTTCTCTTTGCCGAGCGGGTCCGCCTTGGCGGGAACCTCGTCGTAAAGAACCCGGGTTCCAAAACCAACTCCGCCAAGGTATTTTCTGGGAAAGTGTTCCGGCAGGGGTTCAACTTTAATCTCTCCGGTAGTCAGGTTAACCCTTAGGATTTTTCCCCAGTAACCGCCCTTAGTTTCCATGAAATATCACCTCGAAGATTTTTCGGAGTGGGGAATATAAGGTCTTCGAAAGGAAGTACATTTGACAGAATTGTATATGTTAAGTCTATTTGTTAACTTGGAGGTACTATTATGTCTATCTGTCTACAAAAATTGATGGCATTGTTTTCAATTATTAATTTGAAACGAAAAGCTGTGCCCCCGGGGAGCGAAGGGGACTCACAGCTCGCCGAGACGCTCATCCCCCGCGGTTTCCCGGGGGCGTTAGGGGTTTGGAGTTTGGGCTTAAATCGTTAGCGGTTCACTATTGAATTAACCCCGGCCGAGGCAAATATCAGGATCTCGATAGTTCTGTAGGCTTCTTCAACGCTTTTGGCACTAAAGCGAACTGTCTTTCCACCGAGCCTCTCCACGAAGGGCAACAGCTCGGCTATCTCCGCGTAGGCGCTGTTAAGGAAGCGTAGCTTGACTTCAACGGGCGTTTCTGTTTTAAGGGGTTTGAGCTCTCCCCGTTTGAAGCGTTCAAAGGCCTCAACCGTTCCCTCGCGGAGGAGCTCCCGGATTCCCTCAATCCCGGGACTCATGGCAGAGTAACGCCCAAAACTTTCCTTTAAAGCGATTCCAACGGCCCAGGGGAGATGTTCTTTAACGTCGGTCTCGATTAGGCTCTTGTCCCCAGCCACCATCGCAACAGGAACGCCCCACTCGCCGAGGAGGTAGGCGTTGAGAAGCGTCTCACTCACTTCAATTCCGTTTATCTCAAGTTTGTCAATCGAGGCACTGCTGTAGGTGTGGTCAAAGGTGGCTTTTTCGCTTCCGGCCTTGGCGTGATAACCAAGAAAAATCGCGAAATCCGAGCCCTTGGCTCCAGCGACCATGCTCAGTGGCCTTGGAAATCCCCTCACGACTTTAACGTAACCAGGTGTGTCCTCCACGATTAAGTTAACCATCGGCCCGTGGCTGTCGGCTATGACTACCTCTTCAACCCCTTCTTCATGGTGCAGGGTTTCGGCGACGACTTTCACGATTTCAGTCGCTATCTTTCTGGCTTCAGCGTAGAGGGCACCCTTCACGAAGAGATGCTCCCTGCTGACAATATGGGGAAGGCCCTCGAGGTCGAGGGAAATGAAGGCCCTCACGGCAATCACCAGGAATACGTCTGAGGCGTCAGGATAAAAACCCACCGGGACTCTGATAACCCCCGGGAATATATCTGGCGAAGACCAATAATTCCCACTCATGAAAAAGGTTTTATAGGACTTCTTTCAAAGAATAAAACGGTGATAGGCATGCAGATACTTGAAGTTAACATTAAACTCCCCTATCGTGAGAGGGGAGTTGTATTGGGCCGTCTTTTGTCCAAGATTTCCGGCAGGGTTAGGGACATACACTTCCTCCCACCTGATGCAACGGGCATGTCTGAGGTCAGGATGGAGCTCGTTGGTGGTAAGGGCCTAATTAAGGAGCTTAAGAGAGTTGTAAAAAACGGAAAGGTGTCCTTTAGAGTTCTTTCAGAGGCTTGATTCTTTTTTATATCACGCTTAATGCAACCCAGACGAGGAACATCGTCCCTATGACGTCGCTGAGAGTCGTGACTACAGGAATAGCCACGTTGTCCGGGTCCCAGTTGTATTTGTCGGCAAGTATCGCAACGACCAACCCGATAAGCATCGCAACCAGGATTACAAAGGGAAATCCGAGGACGAAGTTCCAGAGGATTCTTGCCGGTCTGTGGATGTAATGGACAACTACCCACATCGAGATTAGATTAGTCAAATAGCCTATTATCGGGGCCAGAATCAGGAGAGAGATGAAATCGTAGAGGGTTTCCCTGCTCTTAACGGCTTCCACACCCTCAAGGTGTATTTTTGTTGACACCTTTGCGGCTATTATCGAACCAAAGTTGCCCATACTATCATTTACGCTCGGCCACATGACGCTGACGATTATCACGGCGTTGATTATCTTTTCGTATTTAACGAGGAGCCCGCCCGTTACGGTCTCGATGAGGGCCATTGCCCCGATTATGGCGGCGAGCTCTCCGAAGGCCCTCTTGTGTTCCTTCTGGAATTTGGCCTTAAAGGCCAGCGCGATGAGAATGGCCAGCATTGTAAATGACAGGACGTAGAAGGCATCCTCGTGATGGAGGTAGAGCAGTGCAAAGTAAACCATCGTCGGCATCGTTATCAAATCCGCCAGGGAACTTATCAGGGGCGCGGCTATTAAATCCGGGTCATAACCCTTCTTAAAGGGGATTATTGTAATAATGGCCGTCCCATAGCCGAGTATAACACCGATGAATATCGCAGAGGCGATTACCATAAGCAAGACTATAACGTCCTGGACAAGGTTATGGACAAGGAACAGGCCGACGACCCAGAGCACTATCAGGGGTATTTTACTGCTCAGAATCGCCATAACTATCTGCGTCGTTACCTCGGAGTCCCTGACGTTCTCAATAAGACCAAGGTTCAGCTTTGTTGTGAAACGAGATGCCAGAGCAGAGAATATGTTTCCGCGCAAATCCATGAGGCCTGGCATTATGAAGACGAGAATCGGAAAGTAGCTCATTATAGTGTCCCAGTTCTTACCGAGAACGGCACCGCCCACAAAGTCAAATATCAGGCACAGGAACAGGGCCGGAAACGATAGCAGAAACGCGTCCCCGAGCTTGCCCCTGAGCGTTCTTGAGGTTCCCATTGCACTCTTTACCACCGTCATCGTCTCCACCTCCCATTGCAATCACCTCCCTTCTGGATTCTCTGGGATACTGACGATTTAGGCTGGCCAAAAGCTTATAAAAAAGTTATGGTTCAACCACGAAAGTTAAAAACTAACCTTTGATTCCCGTGTTGAGCTCTTCAAGCTTTTTCCGTGCTTTTTCTATGGAACCGGCCTTTTCTATGGCCGTCCCCGTAACAACTATATCGGCACCGGCCTCGACGGCTCTTCTCGCCTGCTCCCCGGTTCTTATGCCACCGCCAACTATAAGGGGCACGTCTATGACTTTTTTCACGAGGGAAATCATCTCAGGAGGAACGGGCTTTTCTGCTCCGCTTCCGGCCTCAAGGTAAACGAGCCTCATTCCGAGGTACTGGCCGGCAAGGGCGTAAGCGGCCGCTATCTTTGGCTTGTGCCTCGGGATTGGCTTGGCATCTCCGACCCAGCCGACGGTTTCCCCGGGCTCGATTATGAGGTATGCCATTGGAATGGGCTCCAGGTTATAGCGCTTCACCTGGAAAGCCCCAAGAGCCTGAGCGCCGGTTATGAAGAACGGGTTTCTTGAGTTGAGGAGGCTCATGAAAAATATAGCATCTGCATACCTGCTTATCCCCCCGTGGGAACCCGGGAAGAGTATCACCGGAAGGCTTGAGTTCTCTTTTATCGCCTTCACAACGTCGTCAAGAACTTCTCCCTCCGCCCCTGTGGAACCGCCGACCATTATGGCATCAACGCCTATTTCCTCGCTCATCTTGGCTATCTTTCCGGCCGTTTCCGGCGGAACGTCGTCCGGGTCTAGTAGAACGAAGTGGAGTTTTCCATCTTTGAGCCTATCATGGATGTAGCGTTCGACCCTTCCAATCTCAAGCATTCTTACACCCCCATAAACGCTTCTATTTCCTTTTCGGTAAGGGAATCATCTATCAGAAGGCATTCGACGTTTTCCTCGCGAGCATGATTGCAGAGTGATTTATCTCGGGTTATCAGTTTATATCCTCTGCTTTTTGCCAGTGCGAGAAAGTATGTGTCAAAACCCGAGGGAGAAACCTCGGATGCGATTTTCTTGGCAAGCGGATAGATAACATCCTCTGGAACAATCTCCGCAGAATTTTCCAGGGCATTTCCAAGGCGGATTGCCAGTTCACTGTCTCCACTGATTCTCTTCGTAACACTGATTACCTCAACTACCGCTACCATCGGCACGGCCAAGTTTCTTTTGAAGGCCAGTCTAAGTGCAAGTCTGCATTTGGAAAGCACGTCCCTGGAATGTTTGAGCTGGGGATACTCCGAACCATAAAAGAAAGCCCCGATGATTACGTTGGTATCAATAACGAACCCTTTTTCGCCCCCTGACATCTTCAAGCACTTCCTCAATGTTTGCATTGACCTTTATCCCCTCAATTTCTTCCATAAGGTCCAATAGGGTCTCACCGATGATAACCTTTACCTTTGTCCCCTTTGGAAGTTTGACTTTTCTCACGGGCCTGAACGTTTCTCCATCGTAGATGGCCTCGACTACAGTTCCCAATTTTCTCACCTTATTTACCTATCTCTTCCGCTCTTTTAACGGTTTTCCAGCTCAGGCCGAGGTTTTTGAGAATGCCAACGAGAATTCCATCCGGCTCTTCATTGAAGTGATAGAGGTTTGTATTGACCTTAACGTCGCCTGCACCGAAGCCCGGGACGGGTTTCCCGTGCTTCGAGACCTCGACGGAGAGCGTTTCCTCAAGCCTTTCCTCGCTGGGAATCAGGTAGGCCCTCAAAAGCCTGGCCTCCTTTAAAAGGTAGTCGATGTGCCAGTGGAGTTTCTTTTCTCGCGAGAAGTGCCTCCTGACCCTCTTTTCGAGCGAGTTCATGGCGGAGCCAACGTAAACGTAGTAGCCAGGCAAAAGCTCAAATGTTTTCCCTTTGGTTCTGATGGTTTTTTCCTCCTCGAGCTTTATGACGAGAAAATACGAGCCCTTCATGTTTCCCCGTTGGGAGTTGAGTTTATAAGCCTCACCTGTCAACGACAATCGGTGTGGATATGGACGGTAGGAAGAAGAAACCTGTTGATGATTTTGCATGGCAGGAGTACGACAGGGAGGAGTTCGAGAGACGCTTTCCGGCTCTGGCAAGGGAGCTGGAAGGCGAGGGAATACCCATAGATGCCTTCAGAATGGACGAGGAGGAGGGGGAAAGGGAAGCAGAGCCTAGAAACTTTGCTGGCTACGAGCCAACCATCATAGACTTCCTCCGGAGATGCGAGACCGATGAGGAGGCCCTTGAGATAATAAACTGGATGGAGGAGAGGGGAGAGATAACCCACGAGATTGCGAAGGAGCTGAGAATAACCCTCGCCAAAAAGGGCGTGAGAGCATTCGGTCCGAAAAAGGAGTGGGGATGGTACGAGAGGCACGGGAGGGGCTGAGGTGAGAACTTTCATAATAAAGGCAAACAAGGCCAGAACCGCTCCAGACTTCAAGCTTAGCGATTTGCCCGGCACGAGCGGGAGGATAGACGTCCTCTGCAGGTTCCTCAACTCGGCTTTTCTTCTCTCCCACGGC
>Ga0256831_1001680_pt1 | contig 11689 bp, 9 predicted proteins | sample 132544metaG_FD_189087 | JGI IMG/M metagenome (GOLD analysis project Ga0256831, IMG submission 189087) | Hydrothermal vent microbial communities from Lau Basin, Pacific Ocean - 132-544 | ecosystem: Environmental > Aquatic > Marine > Hydrothermal vents | place: Pacific Ocean: Lau Basin | collected... | reverse complement strand
CTTTTAACATTGTGCCAAAATCTCAAAAATAGATAAATTACGTTATAATTTAATCTATTTTTCCAACAGGAGATACTCTATGGTTAATCGACTTATTAAAGGTTCTATTGTTTTAGCACTTATTTTTGCTATTGCTCTCTTTATTGCCTTTATTTATGCCTACAATGAGATTAAGCTTGATGCTGATAAACTTATCAACTACAATCCACCAACCTCCTCTATCATTTTAGATGATAAAGGAAATAAAATCTCCTATGTCTTTAAGGGACAACACAGATTATATGCAACTTATGATGAAATTCCAGGTTATGTAGTAGAGGCTCTAGTTGCCATTGAAGATACTCGTTTTTTTGAACATAATGGAGTCAATCCTGATGCTATTATTAGAGCTGCACTTAGAAACTTTAAGGCTGGACATAAAGTTGAGGGTGGAAGTACATTAACACAGCAGTTGGTTAAAAATACCATTTTAAGTAATGAGCGAAGTTATACTCGTAAGATGAAAGAAGCCATACTCTCAATGAAAATTGAGAATGAGCTAACCAAAGAACAAATCTTAGAGCGTTACTTAAATGAGATGTTTTTTGGACATGGGTATTATGGAATTAAAACTGCTGCCAAAGGTTATTTTAGAAAAGATTTAGATGAGCTTACCCTTAAAGAGTCGGCACTACTTGCAGGTTTAATGAAAGCACCAAGCTCTTACGACCCTACTCGTCACCTAGACAAAGCTTTAACCAGAGCAGGAACTATTTTAGCTCGTATGAAAAAATTGGGATGGATTACAGATGAGACCTATATTGATGCAATTAAAGAGATTCCAACTATTTACAAAGATACTTTAACTCAAAATATTGCACCTTATGTGACCGATGAAGTAGTAAGAAGACTCAAAAAAAAGTTTCCTGATATCTATAGAGGTGGTTATACTATCTATACAAGTATTGATATGAAACAACAAAAATTGGCACGTGCAGCACTAAAATACGCTCATAGAAGAATTGTAAAAAAACGTCATGAGAGTCTTAAAAAGACTACACTAAACGGTGCGATTCTTGCTGTAGAAAACAAAACAGGAAACATAAAAGCAATGGTGGGAGGTGTTGACTATAAAAAATCTGCCTTTAACCGTGCAACTATGATGCAACGACAACCTGGTTCTGCATTTAAACCTTTTATCTATCAAGTTGCTTTAGATATGGGGTACAATCCTGCTACAGAGCTAACCGATGTTGCGAGAACCTTTCAATACTATAGCAATGGAAAACGTAAAGTTTGGAGACCAAAAAATTATGAAAATGATTTTAGAGGTTTTATTAAACTTCGTGAAGCCTTGGTGCATTCAAGAAACCTTGCTACTATTAACTTGGTGACAGAAGTGGGTCTTCAAAGAATTTTGGAGAAATTAGAACAGCTTAATGTTCCTAAAATTCCTCATGACATGTCTGTTTCACTAGGAAACCTTGGCTTAAGCCCTGTAAAAATGGCTCAAATCTACTCTGCCTTTGCCAATGGTGGTCACATGATAGAACCTCGCTTAGTTACCAAAGTGCTTTCTCGTAATGGAACTGTTATTTATGAGAGTAAAACACAAGAGATTAGCGACTTTACAACACCTCCACAAGCCTACTTAATGACCAATATCCTAAGAGACATTGTACTTCGAGGGACAGGTCGAAATGCTAGAGTTCCTGGTGTAGAAGTGGTAGGGAAAACAGGAACAACCAATAAAAACGTTGATGCTTGGTTCTGTGGTTACTCTCCTGCTGAAGAGCTTATTGTGTGGATGGGAAGAGACAATAACAAACCTATAGGACGGGGTGGTACAGGGGGAGGTACATCAGCTCCTGCCTTTTCATATTTCTTTAAAAGACTCTATAAAATGTATCCTAATTTACCTAAAAAGTTTACACGACCTGAGGGAGTATATAATGCAAGAAATGGCGTTAGAACAGAACTCTATACGGATGTTTCACCACTACCTGCAGCTACTGCTTCAGAAACTAACCCATATAGTGATGTTGACCCTTTTTAAAAGGTCAACATTGTTATTGAGCTTTTAACTCTTGAAGTTTTGCTTTAACTTCAGCAACATGACCTTTGACTCTTACTTTTTCCCATTTATAAGCTAAAGTTCCATCAGGTGCAATTAAAAAGGTACTTCGTACTACACCCATGTATTCTCTTCCCATAAATTTTTTAAGTTGCCACATTCCAAAACTTTTACACAGAGCTTTGTCTTCATCTGCTAGAAGTGTAATTTTTAAACCTTTTTTTTCAATAAAATTTCGATGTTTTTTAGGAGAGTCTGGGCTAACCCCTAAGACTATTGCTTCAAGTGCTGTAAAATCAGGTAAAGCTTCTGTAAAGTCACATGCTTCTGTACTGCACCCTGGGGTATTATCTTTTGGGTAGAAGTAGATAACTACCCATCGTCCTTTAATGTCTCTAAAACATATCTCCTCTTCATCTTGGTTAGGTAGACAAAATGCTGGTATAGTATCACCGATTTCTAACATGGTAAATCCTTTATATACGTAGGTGTGACCATGTCACACGCCAAAACCAAACATGATAAAAATTATAAACTTTCCATACAATTTAAACTGAGATTTAACGTGTGACATGGTCACACCTACAATTTTTATGGTAGTATAGCGAAATGAAAACAAAAGAAGAATTACTCAAAGAGATAGAGAGACTTTTAGCCTACAATCCTGAACAGAAACTAGAGATAAACCCAAACTATTTGGAATATTTAGAACTTGAAGATTTAGAATCTATTAAAGCAGGTCTTTTAAAAAAAGTGGGAACATTAAATGAAGAAGATTTAGCTTGGCTAGAGCAGTTTAAGAAGTATGAGTAAGATACTCTTCACTATCCCAAGACTCAATACCCAAATCTAACGCTACTTTTGCCATAAGCCCTGTTCCTACTGTATGGAGTAATTTTTTTTCTCTGTCATAAACTTTTCCACTCTTTACAGCACAACTTGGGCTTCTATCTTTACCTATAAAGAGTTTAATATCTGGATTTTGTTTAAAAAAATCTTTAGCATACTTTTCAATAGGTGTAGATAGAATAGAATTATCTTTATTAGATATAGCCTCTACTCTATCGCCATAGTCAACCAAATCCATTGTTGGTCTAGGTGTACCGAAGCAGAAATCTTCAGGACAAAAAGAGATAATTTCATAAGATGAGAGCTGTTCAAGAAGAGGTTTATTTAGATTCTCTTTACCATCATAGCGACATGAACACCCCATAAGACAAGCAGAGAGTGCAATTTTTTTCATAGATTTTTTTCTCCAATAAGATAATTCGGGTGTAAACACCAATGCCAATGAATTAAGCCCCAAAGCACCTAAAAACTAGCCTTTTTAGAGACAGGAAACTTAGCAGAAGAGTGCTTCTTCCTCTCAAAGCTTCTATTGGGTTTTATGGGCAGTAAATTTCCTAAAATCTCATCTTCAATCATCTGATATATCTTCTCTTCTCGAACATTTTTTTGAAACATTAAGACCAAACTGTTTTTCATACAACCAATAGAGAAACTTCTGTTTAGTTGATAGAGATATTTTCGCTCTTTAGATTGATTATATAAAGAGACTTTCTCTTCCATCACATCATTCATAATCAAAGAGCAGATATTATTTGTTAAGATTGTAGCATAAAAATCTTGATTGATTGCTATTTGAGTTAAACCTGTAAAGTTCTCTAAATTGAAGATATTTTTTAAAACATCATATCCAATTTCAACTCCCCATCGTTTGAAATAGAACTCTTGAAATATCTCTGTTTTATACTCATCTTGTGAAAGAAGAGAGGTTAATAAAACTTCAATCATTCCATTTTGAAGAACTACCTTTACAGCTCGAATTTTTAGTTTGTCACCTATTTTTAACTCTTGAATCAATGCTTTTAAATTTGGGTGTTGTTTCTCTTTTGACAGATTATTTAAAATACCTTTTGTAACCTCAATCTCTATTATCTCATCTACTTTTTTACTTCTTCTAAACTCTTGAACAGCTTTAAATGATTTACTATTTACTCTCATTAAAAAATCTAAACCATGCTTATTGTGGTATTTGATAAGCCCCATTGAGGGGTATCCTCTATCATATATCAATAAATCTTTGTAAACCTCTTTAATATTCTTCTTATACTCTAAAAGCTTATCTATATGTTCTATTGCCATAAATCCTTCACTTGAATGAATACTACTTAAAATGCCATCAAGTACAAATTTATTCTCCAAATCATACATAATTGAAATCCTTGGAGTTGTTCCGTATTCCCCTTTTTGGTTTTTACCTTTTCCGTATATCTCTTTTATATCTTCACTCTGTTTTTTGTCTTTGAGTATATTCATATTCGGTAATGCTAAGGTTGAACCATCTACTCCTAGTATTCTAAAACCATGATAGAGTTTTATCTCTTCTTTATCCTCATATATATCTTCTAACATTCCTTCATTCAAATCTATAAACAGCTGTATTGTTAAATCTTGATACATCAAGCTTTGTAATATCTCCATTTTTCTCTAAAATTTGTAATTTTCTATACATCTTTTCTTGTTCATCAAAAAGCGTTTGATATAAATTTTCTTGCTCTACAGTCTGATGGTACATTGCTATCATAGTAACAAGTGAGATATAAAGTTGCTCTTTTTGTAATGCTATTGAAGCTTTTTGAGATTGTAGGTCAAGTTGAAGTGCCTCTATTTTATAGCTATTTTTACCAAAAACATCCAAAGTATCACTCACTACAAAATTTGTACTATTAAACCCACGATTTAAAAGGTGAGCATTGGTTCTAGCATAACCCACCTCTGCATTAAAATTGGCATATTGAGTGCTTTTTATGGCACTTTGTGAGAGTTGGTTTGAGTGTTTGTAGAGTGAGTAGGTTTTATCGTATTGAAGATGTCTGTTTGCCTCTTGAAAATAACCCAACATATCGGCATGGGCTATAACTGACAAGAGTGACACTATTGCTATCTGTTTTAACATTTTGTTCTCCTATAGCGTTATTGTATAGAATGTAGATGAAATTAGAATGAAATGTTTAAGGAGTTAAATAGAACGTAATAAATTTCCGTTAGGTAATTTATTATCTCATTCGATATATGAATGTAAATATCATATTTAATTATTTTTTTTATTCCACTTACGCTTTTTAATCATTTCTCGTTTGGTATAAAATCTATCTTTAATATGGTTTATTTTATTTTTCTCTTTCTCTTCAAGACTGGTAGTAATATTTTCTACCTCTTCCCCTATCTTTACAGAGAGCATTTCTGACTTTTTCATAGCTAAAATCTGAGAAGAGAAGATACTTCTATGTCCTGAAATTAAAAAGCTAATAACGGCACCCAATGCTGCATAATGTGCTATATCTATACCAAAGAGTTCCACTGCCATAATTGTTGAAGCTATAGGGGTATTGGTTGTTGCAGAGAGTACACTAACAAACCCTAGTGCTGAAAAAAGTACCAAATGTTCGGGTGAAATTAGTGTAGCAAAAGTATGTCCACTTGTTGCTCCAATATAAAAAATTGGAGTAAGTATTCCACCACTGCCTCCTGCTCCTAAAGAGATAGAGGTAAAGAGTGTTTTAAGTATAAAGGTATACCAATGGACATCTCCTACTGGAGTTATATTTGGTGTAAGTACCTTTTCAATTGTATCTAAACCAAGTCCTATATATTGCTCTCCAAGTATGAGCGTTAGTATTACAATAATCAAGCCTCCACCAAAGGCTTTAATATAAACATTTAATTTTATCTTCTTAATTAATTTTGATGTCAAAGAGACAAAAGTAATAACTAAGTCTGACACCATACCAAAAAAGAGTGCAGCTAAGACTACTTTAGCAATCAAGGACAAGTCAAGTGTAATATCTTGATAGAAATGAAGATTGTAGTAGGTGTATTTGATTCCTAAAAGTTGAGCCGTAGTAAAAGCAGCAAAACCAGCAATAAAAGATGGCAAAAGAACATCATATAAAATAACACCAATAATAAGTACCTCTACCCCAAAAATAGCACCTGCAATAGGTGTACCAAAAACGGTTGCAAAACCTGCACTAATACCACAAATTACCAGTTTTTTTCGGTCTTGTTTGTTAAATTTAAATAGACTAGAGAGTGCAGAAGCCACCCCTGCACCTATCTGAGCACCTGGTCCCTCTTTTCCCACAGAAGCACCTGCAAAAATACTTACTACTGTAGCCAAAAGTTTTACAGGAATTACCGAAATATCAATTTTAGCATCATCTCTATGTACTGCCGATATAACCTTTTCTGTACCATGCCCTTCTGCTGATGGAGCAAATGTTCTAACAAGCCAAACCGTAAGCACTAAGGCAAAAGGAAGGGTATAATAATAAGGAAAAGGTAAAAGAGAACGTGATGTTTCTGAATATTCTAAAATATTGAGAAAAAATGTCACCGTAGCACCAATGATAACACCAATAAGTGAAGAGAGAAATACCCATTTTATTACACTAAAAAATATAGCCGTTTGTTCTGTAAAATGTTTTTGTATCATTATTGCCCATTATAGAAGAAGTATATATAATGATTATGCCATAAATTTTATATATTATAAGCTGAATAATAAATCAAAAAAAAATATAGGGTTTAGTAAACCCTTTAAGTTTAAGAAACTCTTTTGATTCCCAAACAATCCTTAGTTTTTAATGTTGTCCCCTTTAACCTTAATTTTTCCTTTCTTATCTAAATGGTGTTCATAAAAGTAACTAGCACTCTGATAGTACCCAATAGTATCATCAACATCTTTTTGAGTTGGATCTATCTCTTTATATCTGTTGCTATCTAATTTTAACTCTTCTACTTTATACTTTTTAACTGTTTTATTTGGCAATAACATCGTAATATTACCATTTTGGTAGAGTCCTAGTTTTTGGTAATTTCCAATTAATGCTCTTTGTTTAAAATCATCACTTAAAATATCTTTTCCATAAAACTTACTATTGTAACTCCAATTCATCAATGAAAAGAGTGTAGGTGCTAAATCTATTTGAGAACTCAATTTTTTAACCTCTTGTGGTTTAATAAGTTTTGGAGCATAGACAATTAATGGAATCTTATAACGATAGACAGGAAGAGCATTTTTACCTGCACTTCCTCCATTATGGTCAGCTACAAAGATAAATAGTGTATTGTCAAACCAAGGCTTTTTAGAGGCTTTCTTCAAAAACTGATTAATAGCATAGTCTGTATATTTCACTCCACCATCTCGTCCTCTATGGCTTGGAATATCTATCTTTCCATCAGGGTAGGTAAATGGTCTATGATTTGATGTAGTCATAATAAAGGAGAAAAATGGTTTTTTATCAGAGTATGATTTATCTGCCTCTTTCATACTTTTATCAAATAAATCTTCATCACAAACACCCCAAACATTGGAGAAATGAACTTCATCTTCTGCAAAGGAGAGTCTATCTACAATCTTAAAACCATTATGTCCAAAGTACTCATTCATATTATCAAAGTAACCATGTCCAGCGTAGATAAACTTGTTATCGTACCCTTTATCTTTAAAAATCCAACCCATACCAAACATATTGTGGTTATCTGGACGTTTTACAATACTTCGCCCTGCTGTTGGAGGAACAGACATTGTTACAGCTTCCATTCCACGAACGGTTCTTGTCCCTGTAGCAAAAAAGTTAGAGAAAAAGAGAGACTTTTTAGTAAGTTCATCTAAATGAGGAGTTAAATTTTGCTTGTTACCATAAATTCCCATATATGAAGCACTCATACTCTCTATCATTACTAATATTACATTATGTTTTTGTTCTTTACCTTTAGCTTTAATCTCTCGTAGAGTACTATTTAAGTCAGCAGAGAGAAACTTACTATTGTTGCTTTTAACTAGCTCACGATAGTGAGTTAACACTTTTTTAATATCTTGTGTTTTATAGAACTCATTATAGTCTAGCTCATTATTTCTAAAAGCACTAAAGAGAGAATAGAAACCATTTTTTGCTAACTCTTGGTTATATCGGTTTTGGGAAACTGAGGTAGCAATACCTTGTTTATTTAAAAATATAAATGATAAAAGAGGAAGAGCAAGAAGTAGAAGAGTTACCCCTAAACGTGATTTATATGTACTTTTATCTTTAAAGGTACTATTCCAAAAATTACTATTTTTAAAGAGAATATAAAAAATTACTCCTGTAATAAGAAAAATCACACTAAAAAGCAGAGGCATAGGGTAAGACTCTTCAATATTATGAATTACCTCATGAGTATAGACTAAATAGTCAACAGCAATAAAGTTAAAGCGTTTTCCAAACTCATTCCAAAAGAACCACTCGGAAAAGCCATTAAAGACTACTAAATAGACTATAAAAAAGAAAAATGCTGTTGCAATTATTTTGTGAATCTTAGAGTTAAAAATTTTGGTAGGAATTAAAAAGAGGTAGATAACAAAAGGGATTATGTAGTAAAAAAATGCCACAATGTCATAAAATAGTCCTACTCCAAAAGCTTTGAGTATTTGAACAATATTGGTATCAACAAGTGGAAAAGAGTAGAGTAAAAGACTCAACCTAGAAAAGAAACTAATGGTGACAAATAGTATAAAAAAATACCATAAAAATTTATATCGGCTCATAAAATTAATCCTTTAAAAAAGCTAATCATAACTTAAATTACTTGTAACTACTCTAATTTTTCTAATCATAATGATTGCTTTCCTTGTAAAATATCAAGTCTTGGGTTATAAACTTTCGTTTTAACACCAAATAGTCCAAGCAGGGTATGAAAGAGATAGTCGTGAGATAGAGGCTTATTGCTCTTTTGGGTTATCTGTCTCATATCTAGTCTGTTTTGATACTGTTTGTTCAGCCATAAAAAAGAGCCAACATGTTTTTGTGCATCAGGAGCAATAAAATAGGGAAGTCCATGCAGATAGATACCATGTTCTCCAAGACTCTCTCCGTGGTCACTCATGTAAAGAACGGCTGTTTCACTCTTGTTATAACTTTTAGCGAGTTTAATAGTTTTAGCAAGAAAGTTATCACTATAGAGAAGTGCATTATCATAGGCATTAATAATACTCTGTTCGGTACACTCTTCAAACTGATTACTCTTACATACAGGTTCAAATTTCTCAAAAGGTTTCGTATAGCGTTTATAGTAGGCTGGTCCATGATTTCCCATTTGGTGTAAAATAACTAAAATACTCTTGTTGGGGTGTTTTGCTATAAATGTATCTAAATCATGAAGCATTCCAATATCACGACACTCTATATCGCAGTTTGGATTGTTTTTAGAGCTTTTAAAATCTTCATACGACACTCGTAGGGCAACCCCTTTAGAGTCAGAATTATTGTCACGCCATAAAATAGCTATTTTGTTAGTATGGTTTAGTACATCAAGTACATTCTCTTTCCATTTTGCCTTTTGGTAACTGTAGTCGGAACGATTATAGATAGAGAACATACATGGCACAGAGTAAGCTGTAGATGTTCCACAAGAGTACATTTGAGAAAAATTAATAATATCCTCTTTTCCTAATTGTGGATTGGTATCTTTTTGATAGCCATTGAGGCTAAAATGGTCAGCTCGTGAAGCTTCACCAACTACCATAAAAACTATCTTTCTGGTTGTATTGTTTTCTATCTTTGCATCTAATCCAATGGGTTCTATTATTCTGTTTTTATTTTCCATATTTTGAGTAATATAGATACGTGTAGAGTGAATCCAAAAGCTAGGGTTAGAGTAGAATCTCAAAATTTTATGCTCACGAAAAAATGAGGTATAAAACTTTCCAAACATTGCAACAACCAAGAGTGTTAAAACAATAAGAATTATCGAATTTTTTATTTTAGCTAAAATCTCTACTCTAAAGGGTCTATAGAGAAGAGGAACTTTATAAATCATATAAGAAGGGAGTAGACCAAGGAGAATGACGTAGAGAAGCAACTTAATATTAAAAAGGTCAAGAGACTCATCAATATTGGTCTGTAGAGCATTTCGTATCATATTTTCATCAATAAGAACATTGTAATTATTCATAAAATAGGCTGTAAAAGAAGAGACTATCAATGTAATAATAAGTAGTGGCTTAGTGGTAAACTTAGAAGCCAATAGAGTAAAAAAGAGTGCTGTAACGGTAGTTTGAATAACACCAATAGAAAGAATATAGAGAATATTCCACCCACTAAAAGGATAAACTTCAACAATATGTGTAAACATAGAACTGTTATAGAGAAGTGTCAGCCCTAGTGAGGTTAATAGAATAAGTTGCTCTTGAGTCAAGGAATATGCTTTTAATTGTTTTATCATTATGCCATTTTATTCATAATGAGACTAATTCTTCCTTAATCTTTAGAATCAAAATTTAAAAATTAACAACTCCTGTAAGTGTGTTAATTAGCATACTTTTCTTCTTAACATTAGGTAATTCAGCTCCAGGTTTAGTAGTAGTAATAATTGCTCTACCCATAACCCTTTTACTTCCATCGTTAAGGCGTACTCCCCAATAGTTATGTAAGATAATAGGTTCACCATCTTTCTCTCCTAAATAGAGGGTAATATGTCCTGGGACAAAAAGTAGTGAACGGAAAGGTTTAGCATAGTTTAAAATAGTCTCTTTTTTCTCTTTTGCCTTGAGTCCACGTAGAGAGATAAACTCATTTCCTGAGTGTGCTTGTTGTCGTGAATTTCTTGGTAAATAGATACCAAAAGGAGAGAAGAAGTCTTGTGTTAAAGCAGAGCAGTCACGGCACTTCTCTTTTCCACCCCAACCATAAGGCTCACCTACAAGCTGTTTGGAGATATAGGCAATATTAAATGGGTTAAATTTAATAGGCTTATAGGCAATAATATCAATATCATTAACTGTTACTTTTTCAATCTTAGCAAAACCCTTTTCATCTTTTTTAGCTATTAAATATTTTTTTGTTTTTGGGTCAACAGGAAAGATACTCCCCATTTTAACCAAAGAGATTTCACCATTGTCATCTGAAAGATTTAGATTGTCTTTAACGGTAATAGCATAATGTCCATTTTGAAAAGCTTGTTGAAACTTACTATCTACAAAGGCAATATCTTCAACTTTTATCCACCCAGAGGCAAATGGAGCTTGTGCATAGACCCAAAGCTTATCTAGTGAGTAGTGAGAGACCATAATAGGTGTATTTATATGTAGTGATGAGTTTTGAGAATAATCAAAAGGAAATCCCTCTCCAGCACGAGTTGGGTCATAGTAGATACCTCTGCTACTAGGAAATAGCCTTAAATCAGTATGGTGTGTCGTTATAGCAGGAATATTGAGTGTTTGAAAATTTTTGAAGTTAGAGTTTGCTATTTCATAATTGTACCAACTCTTAGGAATAAGTTGACCATCACTTCGGTAGGTTGTCTCTTTTGCATATTTAAATTGCCATGTTGCTTCACTTTTAGAGAGTTCTACTGACCCCTGCATCCATGGAGCAAAAAACTTTTCATTGTATATTCTATCATACTCTAGTTGCTCTTCATTACTCATACCTATAATATGTTTAGTAAAAGGAGTGGTATCTTGTTTGATTTGTAGTGTATCTCTTACTTCATTAGATTGCATATAGTCAATATTGGTTTTTTCTCGTTCTCCTAAAGATAAAATTGTTTCAGCCCATAGGGTGGAGCTAAGTAGAGATAACAGAGTAAGAG
>Ga0256831_1001679_pt1 | contig 11691 bp, 14 predicted proteins | sample 132544metaG_FD_189087 | JGI IMG/M metagenome (GOLD analysis project Ga0256831, IMG submission 189087) | Hydrothermal vent microbial communities from Lau Basin, Pacific Ocean - 132-544 | ecosystem: Environmental > Aquatic > Marine > Hydrothermal vents | place: Pacific Ocean: Lau Basin | collected... | reverse complement strand
AAGCGGTTACTTGACCGGACAGACTTTGCATGTTAATGGCGGTATGTATATGGGGAATTAGATGTTACAGGCAAATTCCCGAACGAAACCAGCGGTACCTGGACATGGTTTTGTCCATGTTGGATACCGGTTGGTGGGTCTATCCGCCCCAAAATTAAAAAAAACATAGAGGAGATAACCGATGGCAGTTGATGATAAAATGACGGAAATAATTGTCGAGCAGCTCAGTGTTGATAAGGAAAAAGTTGTTCCCGGTGCATCATTTGTCGATGATCTTGGCGCCGATTCTCTTGATCTGGTTGAGCTGATCATGGCGATGGAAGAGGAATTTGATGTGGAAATTCCTGATGAAGATGCCGAAAAAATTGCCACCGTCCAGGATGCCATTGATTATATAGATAAAATTAAGGGATAAACCGACATGGCTGGTCCAGTTTTATCGTCCCAGCCACAATAAGTGATGAGAATAGTCTGAAACGGCATCATTTGCGGGCTATTTTCGGATAAACCAGCATGGCTGGATCATAATTTACCGACCCAGCCACAACAAATGTGAAAATAGACCGAAGGAACACAGCTACGCGGCTATTTTCGGATAAACCAGCATGGCTGGGCCAGATCGGCCGGCCACAACGAACAATGAAAATTTCCGACTCCGGCATGGGTAGCCATGTCCTCCGTGGGTGATTTTTGGATAAATAAGGCAGATATTGTGAAACGAAGGGTAGTCGTTACCGGGGTAGGCCTGGTGACCCCACTCGGTACAGGAACGGAAAAGACCTGGCAGGCATTGGTACAGGGAAAGAGCGGTGTAGCCGCCATTACCCGGTTTGACGCCTCTGACCAGGCCGCTCGGATAGCAGCCGAGGTCAAGGATTTTACCCCGGAACGCTGGTTTGAGAAAAAGCAGCTGAAAAATCTTGACCTTTTTGTGCAATATGCTGTTGCCGCCGCTGATATGGCCTGGAAGGAAAGTGGATTTGTCATCACAGATGCCAATGCGGACAGGGTGGGAGTTATAACCGGCTGCGGCATGGGCGGACTGCCCACTATTGAAGAGTACCATGACGTTTACCGGGCAAAAGGGCCTCGTCGAATCACTCCTTTTTTTATTCCCCGGGTCATACCAAACATGCCTTCGGGCCATATTTCCATGCATGTAGGTGCCAAGGGACCGAATCTCTCTCTGTCCACGGCATGTGCGGCCGGTACCCACGCCGTAGGTGAGGCCTTTCGTCACATAGCCTATGGCGATTGTGATGTCGCTGTCACTGGAGGGGCGGAATCGGTGATCTGCCCTCTCGCCGTTGGTGGGTTCTCTTCAATGAAGGCGCTTTCCACCCGTAATGATGAACCGGAAAAGGCGTCCCGCCCCTTTGATCGTGACCGTGACGGCTTTATCATTGCCGAAGGCGCGGGTATGCTGGTCCTTGAAGAGATGGAATCAGCGAGAAAGCGCGGAGCGGTCATTTATGCAGAAATCACAGGCTTTGGGCAGACAAGTGATGCCTATCATATTGCCGCTCCCCCGGAAAACGGTGAAGGAGGTGCCCGTTGCATGACCATGGCATTGAGAGATGCCGGTTTGCAACCCGGAGATGTTGATTATATCAATGCCCACGGTACTTCAACGCCTCTTAATGATCGTTGTGAAACCGTTGCCATTAAAACCGTTTTTGGTGACCATGCTGGGAAACTCGAAATCAGCTCGACAAAATCCATGACCGGGCACATGCTTGGTGGGGCAGGGGGGATTGAGTCTGTTTTTACTGCTTTGACTCTTTATCACGGCATTATTCCTCCGACGATCAATCTTGACGAGCCTGACCCTGCCTGCGATTTGGACTATGTTCCCAATAACGCCAGGGAAAGCAAACCAGCTGTCGCCATGTCCAACTCCTTTGGTTTTGGTGGAACAAACGGTGTTATTATCATGAAACGTTTTGACTGAAAATTGGATTACGCATGTTTTCTGCATAATTTGTTGATTTTCATCATTCGTTGTCGCTGGGTCGGTAAATTATGATCCAACGATTCTGGTTTACCTGTAACAGTTAACTGGGGAGAGTATCAGTTGTGAACATTGCTCTTGGAAGTGACCACGGTGGCTTTGAAATGAAAGAAGAGATTTCCTCTCTGCTGGCCGGTCTGGAACACGGGGTTGCCGATGTTGGCTGTTTTTCCAAGGATTCCGTAGACTATCCTGAAATTGCCAGACAGGTATGCGAACATGTCCGGCAAGGTAGCTCGCAATTCGGAATTCTTATCTGTGGCACCGGCATTGGTATGTCCATAGCCGCCAACCGGTATCGGGACATCAGGGCCACCCTCTGTCATGATGCCTATACCGCCAGGATGAGCCGGGAACATAATAATGCCAACGTGCTCTGTCTTGGAGGACGGGTTTTGGGCATAGAGGTAGCACTTGATATTGTTCGGGTCTGGTTGGACACCGCATTCGCCGGTGGACGGCACCAACGGCGACTTGATATGATGAGCTGATATTGTTGACATTAAATTCAAAAACCGGCAGATCTGTTTCAGGCTGCCGGTTTTTTCATTTTTCTGTGACTCAGAGATCGGGTGAAAAGGCAATTTTGCAAGGTGCCTCAAATTGCATGGGAACCATCCATCGTATAGATAGTACTGGTGGTGAAATACACTCTCACATCTGATCTGAAATAAACAATATCGGGCCGGTTACTATATTTTTTCTTTACAGGCATAATCATGGCCACACTGCAACAGACTGATCCTGCTGTATTTCAATATATACAATACGAACTCGAACGCCAGAGCAATCAACTGGAGCTGATCGCTTCGGAAAATATTGTTTCCCAAGCCGTTCTTGAAGCTCAGGGCTCGATATTCACCAATAAATATGCCGAGGGCTACCCGAACCGCAGATATTATGGCGGTTGTGATTATGCCGACGAGGTCGAATCACTTGCCGTTATCCGGGCCAAAAATATTTTTGGGGCCGAATATGCCAATGTTCAGCCCCATTCCGGCAGCCAGGCAAATATGGCCGTATATTTCGCCACCTTGAAACCCGGTGACAAGGTGCTGGGCATGGATCTTGCCCATGGCGGTCATCTAACCCATGGCGCCAGTGTCAGTTTTTCCGGCAAGCTGTTCAATTTTATCTCCTATGGGGTTGAACGTGACACCGAGACCATCAACATGGAAGAAGTGGAACGAATAGCGTTTGAGAATCGTCCCAAAATGATAGTGGCCGGTGCAAGCGCTTATCCCCGGGTTATAGATTTTGCCGGTTTTCGTTCCATAGCTGATCAGATAGGGGCGCTGTTCATGGTGGATATGGCGCATATTGCCGGCCTGGTAGCTGCCGGGGTTCATCCTTCTCCAGTGCCGTATGCGGATTTTGTCACAACAACAACCCATAAAACCCTGCGCGGTCCGCGTGGTGGTCTTATTCTGGCCAAGGAAAAACATGCCAGGGCCCTTGATTCCAATATTTTTCCCGGCATTCAGGGTGGACCGTTGGTGCATGTTATTGCCGCCAAGGCGGTCGCCTTTAAGGAGGCCATGACCGATGAATTTGTCGATTACCAGAAACAGGTGATTGCCAATGCCGATGTCCTTGCCAGGGAACTGCACCGACGGGGTTTTCGCATAGTTTCCGGTGGCACCGATAATCATCTGTTGCTCCTTGATCTGAACAGCAAGGACATTACCGGTAAGGAAGCGGAAAACCTTCTTGAAGACGCCGGGTTGACCGTTAACAAAAATGCTATTCCCTTTGATACCCGCTCACGCTTTGTTACCGGAGGCATTCGCCTGGGCACGCCGGCCGTAACGACCCGTGGTCTTAAGGAACCGGAGATGGTGATGATTGCCGATTGGATCAACCGGGCCATCAGCAACCGCACCCCTCAAGTGCTTGGGGAAATCCGACAGGAAGTGCGAAAACTGTGTGACCGGTTGCCTATTTATCCTGATCTTCCCCGGTATGATCAGTAGGAGGAAAAATCATGAAGTGCCCCTATTGTGATCATCTTGATAATCGGGTTATTGATTCCCGTTTGAACAAGGATAAAACCATCACCCGTAGAAGACGGGTCTGTGCCAACTGTGAACAACGGTTTACGACCTATGAGCGTATCGAGCTCATGCTGCCCATGCTGGTGAAAAAAGATGGACGCAGGGAACCGTGGAACAGGGGAAAAATCATAGCTGGTCTGGAAAAGGCCTGTGAAAAATTACCGGTCTCCATTGCCGATATCGACGCGTTTGTGGATGAAATAGAACGGAAGCTTCAGGATGCCGGTGGCAAGGAAATTCCAACCAGTACCATTGGTGAATGGGTGATGGAAGCGCTGCCCTCCCTTGACGAGGTTGCCTATGTTCGTTTTGCCTCTGTGTATCGTCAGTTCAAAGACGTCAATGAGTTCATGGAGGAATTAAAGCATTTTATCGGTGACCGGGAAAATTCCTGAATATAACTGGCATCAATTTTCCTGTGGTTCAGGTCTTGGTTGGGTAATTCTGATATTCCGGAACAGTGATTTGGCACGGGCTTATTCACCTGAATGCCACTTTTTTCTTCTGCAGAAATTTCACATATGACGGACCAGGACCAGTATTTCATGCAGGTTGCCTTGGATGAGGCGCAAAAAGGGGTAGGCCGGACCTCTCCCAATCCCTGCGTCGGAGCTGTTGTTGTCAATAACGGCTGTATTGTAGGGCGTGGTTACCATAAAAAAGCAGGAACACCACATGCCGAGATTCATGCCCTGGCCGATGCGGGCACTGCTGCCAAGGGTGCGACCATGTATGTCACTCTGGAGCCCTGTAATCACACCGGCAGGACCCCCCCCTGTAGTCATGCGGTCTATGAGGCCGGAATATCACGAGTGGTTATCGGTTGTAAAGATCCCAATCCCCTTGCCCAGGGCGGAGCGGAGTATTTAGCTGCCCAAGGACTGGTCGTTGAATCCGGTGTTTGCGAACAGAAATGCCGCGCCCTGAATTATCCCTTTTTCAAGCATGTACGGACTGGTTTGCCGTGGGTGGTTATGAAGGCTGGATTGAGTCTTGACGGTAGGATAACATACCAGCAGGGCCAGGGCGGCGCCATTACCGGTAAGGAGAGCAGGGAGTTTGTGCATGGCCTGCGCAACCGGCTGGATGCCATCCTGATCGGCGCCAATACTGCTGTTATTGACAATCCTTCGTTGACGACACGTCTGCAAAACCAGGAAACCCGAGATCCCCTTCGTGTTATTGTTGACAGTGAGCTGCGAACAGATCCGGGGGCAAGGCTTTTCCGCCAGCAGTCCAATGCGGAAACCTGGATTTTCTGTGCATCTTCCTCAAAAAAAACAGCTTTGCGAGAAAAACGAGAGCAGGCGTTGATTGGGGCAGGGGCAAAAATTTTTCCTGTTTCCACCACAGAAAACGGTAAGGTAGAGTTGAAAAAAGTCCTTCAGGTGCTTGGAGCGCATAATATACTTTCTGTACTTGTAGAAGGCGGTGCGGCTATTTTGGGTTCCTTTGTCCGTAATAACCTTATTGATGAAGTATATCTCCTCCTGGCCCCATTTTTTATCGGTGACCAGGGCCAGCCATTACTTACCGGTTATAGCGTGGGCAGTAGGGAACAGGTGAAAAGGCTGCAGGATATTACCGTTACCAGGGTAGGGGAAGACACCCTTATTCATGGTCTCTGGCCATAATATCCTTTAATGAAGGCCAGTGCTGTAAGAACTGGTTCTGGTCGGCAAAAAATATTGATAATGTCAAACTGTCATCTTCAAAGGATGGCGACGGTGTAAGAGTATAGTTCTTTGGTAACTGCAGTTGTCGTTGAAATTGTTTGAATTGTTCACTGGCTATGGTACTTTGCGGGAAGCATTGCCTTTCCAGCCAGGACAAGAGCGCCATTGCCTGTTGCGGTCGATTCTCAGCCGCAAATTGATCGTGGTTCCACTTTTCAAGTATTTCCTGAAAGGAATCCCCTGTTCGCATGACGAGCTCAAAAGCCATATTGACAAGTTTTTTCTGCTTTGTTCCTCCCAGTTTATAATATCGTATCAGCTCAATAATGCTTCTCTGGTCCTGATGCGATAACTTTGCCAGCTGTTTTGCTCTTTTTTCATGGAGATATCCGGCATGGAGTGCCTTTGTTGTTTCCGGGGCAAGAGTGAGATAGCCGGCAAGTTCCTTTAATACATAGGGTTGAGGTTTCCGCTCAAGCAGGGGCAAAAGAAGAAGTTGTTCGCTACTGGACAGTTCTTTTGCGGCCTTGGAGAAAAAAGTTGCCTGTTCAATACAACTGAGTCTGCTGCCGATCAGGGCATGGGTCAGGATGATATGCCATTTCAGTGCCGGCTCTGTTGATAGAGGAAGAATCAGGCAAACAATATCCCCGAATCCATGGGATTGTGCCGCAAGGATGCGTTTGTATCCAGAGAGTATGATATAGCGCGTTTCATTGTTGTCCTGCCCCAGCTGTAAAAGTGGTGGTTGCAGTATACCCATGCGCTGTATGCTTTCATCAAGGTGCTGGTCAGGGAGAGCATCATCTTCAGGACGAAGTCGATAGGTGCTATCTGTGATGTCTATGCTGTTACCGGGAACAGAAATGGTGGGAAGCTGAGAAGTCATGGAAGTTGACAACCGATAGAGAAAAAAATAAAAGGAGACATCCGATGATGCCCCCTTTATGGCTGATGCGTACGGTATTGAGGGTGTTAATGAAAAATTTTTTCTATTGCAAATTTTTCTATGCAACCAGATAAATAATTATTTGTTAATTTTAGCCCGCAGGATACCCGATGGTTTGAATGTAACAACCCGTCGTGCCTCCAGGATAAGTTCATTACCTGTTTGTGGATTTCTTCCCCGGCGTGATTTTTTATCCTTGACGTTAAATTTCCCAAAACCGCTCAAAAGTAGGTCTTCTCCCCCAATGAGGGATTCTTTTGCCAGCGCCAGAAAGGTCTCCACGGATTCGGTGGCCTGGGCCTTTGTCAGTGTTGGATGTTTTTTATAGACCTGTCCAATCAGGTTAGCCTTTGTCAATGTCATGGTGATCCTCCTGTAGGAGTTGAATCATTGCTGTATTTTTTATCATTTTGGCGCATGGACGGAGATTGTTAATCCCTGATCCGGCTTTTGTGTAAAAAGTCTGAATTTGAATAAAGCACCGGCTCATTATGCTTGCACCTATGATACGTATCATATACCTGTATTGTCAACATAAAATTCCAGTAAAGATGGGTGCCCTGTTGCTTATCGAACCAGGAGACATGATTTAATTCCGCAAACCCGATTGGTAGAGCTCTTAAATATTACCGGCCATCTGGAATATTGGTAGATACATCGCAACAACCAGACCGCCAATCATGCCGCCAAGAAAAACCATCATCAGCGGCTCTATCATGGCCGTTAGATTTTCTACAGCCTGGTCGACCTCTTCATCGTAAAAATCAGCAATTTTTTCCAGCATGGTGTCCAGGGCGCCAACCGACTCGCCGACATTGATCATCTGGACAACCATATTGGGAAAAACACCTGTTTCCTCAAGGGGTTCGGCAATTGGTCGGCCTTCGGCAATACTGTCGCCAACACGAAAGACGGCCCGTTCAATGACTTTATTGCCAGAGGTCTTTGCCACAACCTGCAAGGCGTCAAGAATAGGAACGCCACTTTGTAACATGGTACTGAGGGTACGGGTAAATTTTGCTACAGATACCTTACGGATAAGAGGACCGGCAATGGGTGCCCGCAAAAAGAATGCATCAAGTTTTAAACGCCCTTTTTCCGTATTATAAATCTTTTTAAAAATAAAAAAGATAAAAGCGCAGACAAGAGCAATATAGATAAAATTACTTTTAACAAAGTTACTCATGTTGACAACAATTAATGTGGGAACAGGCAGGGTTGAATCCATGCTTGCAAACATTTCGACAAAAACAGGAATAACAAATACGAGAATAACGACCAGAATCAATATAGAAATTGAAAGACAAATTATAGGATAGGTCATGGCCCCTTTTATCTTTTTCTTTAAAGCCATGGACTTTTCTTTGAAAATAGCAAGTCTGGCGAGAATGGTATCCAGAATACCACCAAGCTCTCCGGCCTCTATCATGTTGGAATAGAGATTGTCAAAGATTTTCGGGTGCTTACGCATTGAGTCGGCCAAGGTAGTTCCTGTCTCAACATCTTCCTGAATTTCCTGCAGGACCTTCCGGAAAGTTGAATTGCTCTGCTGCTTGGCGAGGATCTGCAAACATTGGACAAGGGGCAGGCCGGCATCAATCATTGTGGAAAGCTGACGGGTGAAAATAACGACATCTTTTCCTGTTACCTTGGGTTGAAACAGGGAAATGTTTTCAAAAATGTCTTTTGGTTTTTCCTTGATTTTAACATTTTCGATCCGCATGCGGCGCAATTGGGCCCTGGCCGCAGCTTCGTCCACGGCCTCAATTTCGCCTTTCCGTTTTTCACCGTAGCTATTGATTCCCTTCCACACATAGACTTGCATAAATATTCCCCCTGTCTGTTACACTTGACAAGCTCCAAGAAGATAAGTGGTTGACAGACAGCCTTTTTACATTTATATATTCTGAATTTTTCAGTATAGTCAGTTTAACTTCTATTTATTGTATGGAAAAAAAATCTCTGATTCAAGGGAAAATTGATATTTTTACAGGAGGTTGGTTCTATGGAGGCAGCAATGGCGAAGAAAAAGGGCATGGTGTCCTTTCAGCCGGTAGTTGAGCAGTGTGAAGGGTGCGAGCGTGTTGTCAATGATGAAGGTACGGCCCATTGTGCGACCTATATTAACCCGGCGGCCAAATGGCGTTTGGGGATCTGTAATTTTGCCACCCATGCCAAACCTGAAATCAAGGTTGTCAAGGTACGAATCAATCCATTGAAAGCCGCTAAACGGGCCTCCTCCCGCAGGAGCCGATAAGGAAACAGTTTCTTTTTTTCTGTCACCATCGACCGTTATTTTCTCCTGCCGAAGAGGGCTGTTCCTACCCGTACCAGGGTAGCGCCCTCTTCGACAGCGATTGTATAATCCGCTGACATTCCCATGGACAACTCTATCCTGTCCTGATCTGGAAATAACCCCTTATCAGCTAACTCCTCGGAAAGCATTCGTAATTTTTTAAAATACGAACGACTGTCTTCCGGATGGGCGGACCAGGGGGGCAGGGTCATCAGACCGAGTACCCTGCACCCGGTCTCTTCAAGAATTGACCGCAGAAGGGGTTCCGTCTCCTCCGGGAGTACGCCATGTTTTTGTTTTTCCCTGCCGATGTTTACCTGGATCAGGATTTTGATCTCTTTTTGTTGCTGTTTGGCATGTTTGTCGAGCAGACGGGCAATTTTCAAACGGTCAACTGTTTCGATCACATCAAAAAGCTGCACGGCAAGACCGGCCTTGTTGCTCTGTAAATGTCCAATCAAATGCCAACAGAGTTTTTTTTCACATCCACCGATTTTTTCCCGCGCTTCCTGGAGGTAATTTTCTCCAAACAGGAGCTGTCCGCAGGAGGCGACCTGCAGTATTTTTTCCATACTTTGACGTTTGGACACGGCAATTAGACGCACTGAATCACCGGAGCGTCCGCTACGCTCAGCTGCCCGCACAATTTTTTGGTTAATAGTTTCTAATCTGTCACAGAGCATGTGATGACTGTAATTCGTTAAAATGAAAAATTGACTGGGCGTTTGCCGTTGTTGCCGCCGCTACCTCTTGCATGGATATTCCTGCAAGATCAGCAATTTTTTGGGCAGTATAAACAATAAATGCCGGTTCATTTCGTTTCCCCCGGTAGGGGACCGGGGTTAAAAAAGGACCATCGGTTTCTATCAGCATTGCCGTAAGAGGTATGGTGGCAGCCACCTCGTGAAGAGAAGTTGCATTCTTGAAAGTTACAATCCCAGGGATGGAAATGAAAAATCCGAGTTCCATCACCTTTTCAGCAAATGACATATCGCCGGAAAAACAATGCATTATCCCTCCGGCAGGATAGGGGGCATGTTCTTTGAGGAGGCAAAGCGTATCTTCATGCGCCTCCCTGTCGTGGATGATAACCGGAAGGTTCAACTCCACAGCCATTTGTAGCTGCCGGGAAAACACCTGCTGCTGGATTGTTTTCGGAGAATACTTTTTTGCATAATCCAGACCGATTTCACCATATCCTACGACCTTTTTCTGGCTGGCCAGTTCCATAATGGTTTTGAAATCTTCTTCTGTTGCATTTGCGGCATCATGTGGATGGATACCCACGGCTGCATAGACCCGGCTATAACGTTGTGCGAGCAATACCGCCTGTTGAGAGCTTTTCGCGTCTATGCCGATGGTGACAACAGCGTCTACACCCGCATTGGCAGCCCTGTCCAGGACCAAATCCAGATCAGCGCTGTATGCATCCATGTCAAGATGACAGTGGGTATCTGTCAGGTTAATGGTGTTTTTTGTCACAACAGGTCCCTGTTATATTTCTTTTGCCAATCTGAAAACATCAATTCATAAACATTCCTTTCTACCAAATAGGGATGCTCCAGGCAAGGTCTGAAGGCAGGTATCTCCCAATAAGCTGAATGTTTTAGGTGAAAAATATCTTATCATAAATCAAATGTTTCAGACTCCTTGGACAGAATGGTTGTTGACATGGTAGAGCGATTCTTTTACAACTACAAGTTATAAAGTGAAAATAACCGCTTGACTGATTCTTCCTTGCTGTGTAGTCAAGAAGAGCTGAATCTGTTTTTCCTCACACTTTGATGGTCTTTTTGTCCAGTCTACCTGCTTTTTTTGCCCAAAGTTCTGGCAGGAGAACCGAGATTATCCGGCGATAGATTTTTTTTTGATCCTGCTCCCTGGAGTTGCGGATTGACAAGGTTGAATAACGTATAAAGGAGAAAATCAATGAAGAACATCCATGCCTGTCGATTTGTTTTTGTTGTCATGATACTTGCAACCCTGCTGCTTACAAGCGGTTGTGCCAATACAATCGGTAAAACGGAGATTGCTTCTGATGAATCGGCCCTCCCGCCTGTCTCGGGATTTGCCGATGATATTCAGGATATTGTTCTGCCCACGGACATGGAATGGAAACGTGACAAGTCCATGACTATTAAAACCGAGTCCTTCCGCGGTGGTATCTGGTACTATACCGGCAGGGTAGAGGTTGTTTCCCTGAAGGATTTTATGACCGGGGCCATGAGAGATAACAAATGGAAACTTGTCGGTGAAGCGACCTCAAAGGATGTCATGCTTGCCTTTGTTAAACCGAACAAGACCTGTATGATGGTCATTGCCGATGAACCCTTTGGTAAAACTTCCCTGACCCTGTATGTCACCATAGACAAAACTGCGGCCGCAGCCCTGAACCCATTTGGCGAAGCGGTCAGTAAATAGCGATTGTCCCGGTGCCGGTTGAACCATGATTGAAAATCATTTTGTCGTGCCCTCTTCCCTGACCGGCAAACGGATTCTTCTTGGTGTTACCGGCTCCATTGCAGCCTATAAGGTGGCGGGCTGGGTGCGTGAATTAACCACCCGGTCCGCTGAGGTAACGGTTGTCATGACCAAGGCTGCCAAGCGTTTTGTCGGCGCCATGACCTTTGGCGCTCTTTCCGGAAACAGGGTATACGGTGATATGTTCGCCAGGGAGCCGGAAGAGCTCATGGCGCACATCACCC
>Ga0256831_1001678_pt1 | contig 11692 bp, 7 predicted proteins | sample 132544metaG_FD_189087 | JGI IMG/M metagenome (GOLD analysis project Ga0256831, IMG submission 189087) | Hydrothermal vent microbial communities from Lau Basin, Pacific Ocean - 132-544 | ecosystem: Environmental > Aquatic > Marine > Hydrothermal vents | place: Pacific Ocean: Lau Basin | collected... | reverse complement strand
AAATTTCATAACTTTAGTAAATGTCTCACGGGAGTCAATACTAATTGCATCAACACTACTATCTGCAAGATCACGCATGACTCTCATTGCCAAAGGTAAATCTTCATAAACCATAATAGGTACTTTACTTGTCTTGTTATTACCCTGAGTTGACGTTTCTCTAATAGATGCCCATAATTTTTGCAAGAAAATCATATCGGCATGCACAGCCTGCTCTGAAATACCTTCTGCAACCGTTCTTACAATGTACCCACCCCCATCAAATTCAGGTAGAAGTTCTTTTATTATAGATTTTAAGCGTTCTCTTTCTTTATCATCTTCAAGTTTTTGTGATACACCAATATGATTAGAATTTGGCATAAAAACAAGATAACGTGCTGGTATGGTAATATGAGTGGTTAAACGAGCACCCTTAGTTCCCATAGGATCTTTAACAACCTGAACCAATAGCTCTTGACCATCTCTTAGCACATCGCCAATAGTGACTTCTTTGCCACTATTTTTTTTCTCTTCTGATATAACAATATCGGATAAATGTAAAAAAGCAGTCCGTTGCAAACCAATTTCAAGAAACGCGGCCTGCATTCCCGGTAAAACTCGACAAACTTTACCTTTGTAGATATTGCCAACCAAACCTCGTTTGCTTGCTCGTTCAATAACCACTTCTTGCAACATACCATTTTCCACCCGAGCAACACGGGTTTCTTGAGGGGTTACATTAATCAGTAATTCATCACTCATATTTTTTGTCTTTTATTATTTGTATTTTTTAAGATCATACTTGGGAGAGAAAATTGTGCTAATAATTGTTGTGTTTCATATATAGGCAAGCCCATTACAGCAGAGTAACTACCATTTATATTACTAATAAATAAGGCTCCTTTACCCTGAATAGCATAACCACCCGCTTTATCAATAGGTTCACCTGTCTGCCAGTAGGCTTCACAGAGTGGTTTATCCAACTTGGCAAAAGTCACATCGGTTAGTGATAGTGATTGTTGTTGCTTCTCTTTATTTAATAAAGCAACGGCCGTAATCACCTGATGAGTTTGCCCTGATAATTGTAGAAGCATATCAATCGCATGTTCTCTATTTTTTGGCTTTTCTAAAATTTTACCTTCAAGTACCACAACCGTATCTGAGCCTAAAACGGGGATTGTTTGATCATCTTGTCGTGACCAACCATCATAGGCTTTCTCATAGGCCAAGCGAGCAACATATCTTTCTGGTGATTCATGTATTTGGTGTTGTTCTGGGGCAAATTGAGGGATCACCTCAAATACGACTCCCATTTGCTGCAATAGTTCCTGTCTGCGTGGTGAGTTTGAGGCTAAATAAATCATAATAGGATGCTATCGGTGGTAGGGATGATTTTTCAGAATACTATACGCTCGGTATAGCTGCTCACTTAATAAAACTCTAACTAAGGGATGTGGTAATGTCAAAGGAGAGAGTGACCATGTTATATCCGCACGAGCAACACAGGCATCACTAAGCCCCTCTGGACCACCAATTAGTAAAGCAATATCCTGACCACCATGCAACCATGCGTCCATTTGCTGTGCAAGCTTCTCGGTACTCCATGATTTACCCGTTACTTCAAGAGCCACCACGAAACATCCCTTAGGGATAGCAGTCAGGATTTTTTCACCTTCGGCTTTTTTTATTCTAGCTAGATCAGCATTTTTACCCCGTTTACTCGGGGCGATTTCAATCAGTTTCAGTTGACAATCTGCAGTCAAACGCTTTGCATAGTCATGATACCCCTTATTGACCCAGTCAGGCATTTTATTGCCCACAGCCAGTAAGTAGATGTTCATCGTCTATTGCTACTCATTATCAAACTGTTCAGAGCCATCATCATAGTCAGGATCATCAACATCCCACATACGTTCAATGCCATAATAATCTCTTACTTGAGGTAGCATCACATGCACCACCACATCCCCTAGATCAACCAAAACCCAGTCGCCCGTATTCATGCCCTCAACACCCAAAGGAGGGATACCAGCTTTTTTAGCTTCTAGGACAATATTATTGGCAATGGATTTTACTTGACGATCAGAACGTCCACTGGCAAACACTAAAACATCTGTCACACTACTGCGACCATTAACATCAACAATATTCACATCAAATGCTTTAACATCTTCTGCAGCATTCACTGCCAGTGCTTTTAATTCTTCCAACTTCATTGGGATTTTTTACCTTTTCTTTTAAAGACTTTTAATAATGAGATTCACTCAGTTTATTTAACCTAAGTTCTGGATAACTGAATAAGTAACGTATTGATTAGCCTGCATTTGTTACAGGAGTCGCCGTGAATACATCCTTGTAGGCTTCACTTTGGCATCCATGCCAAATACAGGCTAATCAACACTCTGAAGTTATTTTCAAGATCATCCTATCCAGAGTTCAGTTTATTTATATAAATCATTGCATCTTATCAGATTTACCACACTTTCTGGCATTAAAAAGCGAACAGATTGTTTGTTTTTTAAACGTCTGCGAATATCAGTTGATGAAATTGATAATTGTGTCACAGGCTGTAGAATGATAGTACCACACAACATCTGATGAATACTGTCTTGATTGCCCTTATGTTCTTCATACAGCACTTGTATTGCTTTTGGCCAACGCGCTTGAGCATTAAAATCAGATTCAGGTCTTTGACTGACAATAATATGTGCATAGGTTAACAATTGCTGCCAATGATGCCAATGCTCAAGCCCTATAAAAGCATCCATGCCTAAAAGTAAACACAGAGGGGTTTTAGGGTAGTCCTGACGCAAGCTTCTTAAGGTATCCACCATATAGGAGGTACCACCACGCTTAATTTCTCTATCGTCCAAGACAAATTTTGTCTCTGTATTAATTGCCTTGGCAACCATGTCAAGACGCTGTTCGACCGAGGTTTCTGGCCGACTCCGGTGAGGCGGTAAAGATGATGGGATAAAACGAACATGAGACAGCGCAAATAGTTCACAGAGTTCAAGATTGGGTCTAAGATGCCCAAAATGGATGGGATCAAATGTGCCACCGTAAATGCCTATTGGCGCATTGAGCAATGACACGCTTAATGACAACACATGAAATGAATTTGATGATGAACACTCAGAAACACAATACAATTACACCATGCGTTATTGGTGGTATTGCTTACTATGCTTATGTACAGCATCAATAAACACAGCAACATTTTCTGGATCAATATGCTGATGAATGCCGTGCCCTAAATTAAACACATGACCATTACCCTGACCATAGCTTGCTAAAATGGTTTGTACTTCTTGTTCAATACGCTCAGGCTTGGCATACAAAATACTGGGATCCATATTACCTTGTAAAGCCACTTTATCACCCACACGGGCACGAGCGTCGCCAAGATCCAATGTCCAATCAACACCTAAAGCATCACAACCGGTTGCTGCCATAGCTTCTAGCCAGCCTGCTGCACCTTTGGAAAATAAGACCACGGGGACTTTTCGGCCATCATTTTCACGAGTAAGACCCGAAACAATCTGCTGCATATAGCGCAGTGAGAATTCTTTATAATCACGAGGTGTTAAAACGCCCCCCCAAGTATCAAAGATCATAACGGCCTGCGCACCAGCAGCAATTTGGGCATTTAAGTAGCTGGTCACGGATTGTGCCAAGGTATCCAATAGGGTGTGCATGGTGTGAGGGTCATCAAACATCATGCCTTTTACTTTACCAAATTCTTTGGTTGAACCACCTTCAACCATATAGGTTGCCAATGTCCAAGGACTACCAGAAAAACCAATTAATGGCACGCGACCATCTAATTCTTTACGAATGGTGCGAACGGCATTCATTACATATTGCAATTCACCTTCTGGATCAGGTACGCCCAAGGCCTTCACATCGGCAGCTGAACAAATAGGCTTATCAAATTTTGGCCCTTCACCCTGAGCAAAGCGAAGTTGCAAGCCCATTGCATCAGGAATGGTCAGAATATCAGAAAATAAAATGGCAGCATCCAAGGCATAACGTTCCAGCGGTTGAATAGTCACTTCACAGGCCAGTTCTGCATTCATACATAAATCCATAAAGCTACCTGCTTTTTCACGGGTCGCTCGATATTCAGGTAAATAACGCCCTGCCTGACGCATCATCCACACAGGCGTCATATCAACAGGTTCACGCATTAGAGCCTTTAGAAAGCGGTCGTTTTTTAATTCGCTCATTTATATTTTTCCAATATTACAGTCTAAATTTATTATATGGATCGCACTTACTTTATTTGGACATAACTACTCAGCATATTATATACCTCGAACAGAGTGTCCAGCCTGCAAGAGTGTGTTTCAGAGGTTTATGAAAACATGGATGTTTTCATTAAAGCATTACATGGATGTACTTGAGCATCCTCTGAAATGCAGTCTTGCAGACTGGATACGGTCAGTCTTGCTGAATAGTTACATTTGGACTTTAGAATTTTCAGACATCTAAAAAGTCTAAAATACCTTCTGCTGCTTGTCGACCTTCTGAAATAGCCGTCACCACCAGATCAGAGCCTCGAACCATATCCCCCCCAGCAAATACTTTAGGGTTTTTGGTTTGGTACTTAAATTCTTGCTCAACAGGTGCAATCACTCGGCCACGTTCGTCCTGAGTAATATTAAAATCTGCAAACCAATCTGCTGGGCTCGGTCTAAAACCAAAGGCAATCAAAACCACATCGGTAGGAATAATCTCTTCTGAACCTTCAATAGGTTCTGGACGGCATCGACCTCGTTCATCAGGCTCGCCTAATTGTGTTGTTAGTAATTTAATACCCGTTACTTTGCCATTTTCACCCATAATTTCTACCGGTTGACGATTCCATAAGAACTGCACGCCTTCTTCTTTGGCATTTTGTACTTCTTTCTTTGAACCGGGCATATTGGCTTCATCACGACGATACGCACAGAAGACTTCATCTGCACTCTGGCGGATAGAGGTTCGAGTACAGTCCATAGCCGTATCGCCACCCCCTAAAACAACCACTTTTTTGCCTTGCATACTAATAAAGTCAGTTTCATAGTCATAGCAATTTTTGACATTTGAAATCAAGAAATCTAAAGCAACATGCACACCCTCAAGATCTTCACCGGTAATGCCGGCAGTCATTGAAGTATAAGTGCCCATCCCCATAAACACAGCATCGTGCTGTTCTAATACCTTCTCAAAAGCAATCGTTTCACCTATCGTCTTTTCACCTATTTTAGTATTGAGCACAAATTCCACGCCCATACCTTCAAGCACTTCACGGCGACGTTTTACCACACCTTTCTCTAATTTAAACTCAGGAATACCAAACATCAACAAACCACCAATCTCTGGTTGCTGATCATAGACCACAGCGGTAACGCCATTGCGTGCTAATACATCGGCACAGGCCAAACCCGCAGGCCCAGCACCAATAACGGCTACTTTTTTACCCGTATCTTGAACATTGCTCAAGTCAGGTCGCCAACCTTGAGACAATGCCGTGTCAGTAATATAACGCTCAACTGAACCAATTGTTACCGCACCAAAATCACTTTTTAGGGTACAAGCGCCTTCACATAAACGATCCTGTGGGCATACTCGACCACAAATTTCAGGCAATGAGTTAGTGCGATGAGATAACTCAGCCGCTTCGATAATTTTTCCTTCTTTGGCTAAACGTAACCAATGAGGAATGTAGTTATGAACGGGACATTTCCATTCACAATAGGGATTACCACAATCCAAGCAACGATCCGCCTGCTCTGAGGTTTGATCCTGCCCAAAAATTTTATAGATTTCTTTATATTCTTTAATACGAATAGCAGAATCTTTCTTAGAAGGATCTTTTCGATCAACCTGCAAAAATTGGAAAATATTACCCATAATATTACCTTAAACTATTTCAAAGCCTGAGTGCCCGATGCAGACAACTGCATTTAACACCAATAAATGTATGATAAAAGCCTATGCTGCTTCGTTAGAAAGCGTCTCTAATAAACTATCAATAGAAGCGGCCTTAGGCTTCACTAGCCAAAATTTACCACTCATATCGGCAAAGTTATCGAGAATATACTGACCCCACTCACTACCGGTTGCCTGTACAAATTCTTCAATTTTGGCTTTTAAATAATGACGATGAGCTTCTGTACCTTCATGGCTAATACGACTGATATCGATCAGTTCATGATTGTAACGATCAACAAAATGGTTATCCTGATCCAATACATAAGCAAAACCACCGGTCATACCAGCACCAAAATTAAGTCCTGTTGCACCCAATACGGTAATCACACCACCGGTCATATATTCGCAACCGTGGTCTCCAATACCTTCAACCACAGCATGAGCACCGGAGTTACGCACAGCAAAACGCTCACCAGCTAAACCTGCCGCCAGCAAAGAGCCACCTGTGGCACCGTACAAACAGGTATTACCAATAATCGTGGTTTTGTTACTCTTAAATGAGGTACCACAGGCTTGGTTAATCACAATACGACCGCCAGCCATGCCTTTGCCTACATAGTCATTGGCATCACCTTCTAGTTCAAGGTGCAAACCACCAGCATTCCAAACACCTAAGCTCTGCCCAGCAGAACCTGTCATTTTAATGGTAATCGGTGCATCACTCATACCTAAATTACCGTGTCGTTGGGCAATCTCGCCCGACAAACGAGCGCCAATAGAGCGATCAACATTTTTTACATCAAAGCTAAATGTACCACCTGACTTGTTTTCAATTGCTGATAATGTCGTTGCTACCATGTCTTCTGCTAACTCACCCTTATCATAAGGTTCATTACTGTCTTCAATACAGAACTTAGGTTTATTTGGATCATCAATCGTTTTTAGCAAGGGTGATAAGTCTAATTTAAGGTGACGATCGGTAGTTCCATCAATGACTTCTAATAAGTCTGTTCGACCAATCAAGTCTTCTAGTTTAGTCACGCCTAAAGAAGCCATCCACTCACGGGTTTCCTGAGCAACAAATTTGAAATAATTCATCACCATTTCAACTTTGCCAATGAAGTGATGTTTACGCAAGGTGTGATTCTGAGTAGCAACACCCATAGCGCAGGTATTCAAATGACAAATTCTTAAATATTTACAGCCCATAGCAATCATTGGAGCCGTACCAAAACCAAAGCTTTCAGCACCTAAGATAGCAGCCTTAACAATATCTAAACCCGTTTTTAGACCACCATCGGTTTGTAGTCTGATTTTGCCACGCAAATCATTGGCACACAAAGCTTGTTGAGTTTCACTTAAGCCTAGTTCCCAAGGAGAACCAGCATATTTAACCGATGCTAATGGACTCGCTGCAGTACCACCATCATAGCCTGAAATGGTAATTAAATCGGCATAGGCTTTAGCAACACCCGCAGCAATTGTTCCAACACCTGGCTCTGAAACTAGCTTGACAGATACCAGAGCACTTGGATTGACTTGCTTAAGGTCATAAATTAATTGCGATAAATCTTCAATAGAATAAATGTCATGATGTGGTGGTGGTGAAATGAGAGTCACGCCAGGAACAGAATAGCGCTGTCTGGCAATATTTTCATCCACTTTATGCCCAGGCAACTGCCCACCTTCGCCAGGTTTTGCACCTTGAGCCACTTTAATCTGTAGTACTTCAGCATTTACCAAATAATGCGGTGTGACACCAAAACGACCTGAGGCAATTTGTTTGATTTTAGAGACTTTAAGGGTATTAAAGCGCTCTGGATCTTCACCACCCTCACCTGAGTTTGAGCGTGCTCCTAAGCGATTCATTGCTTCGGCTAAGGTTTCATGAGCTTCTGGTGACAGGGCACCTAGAGACATTGCCGCACTATCAAAGCGTTTAAAGAGCATTTCAGCTGGTTCAACATCATCGATCGAGATGGGTGAAATATCTTCACGTAGTTTTAATAGGTCACGCAAGGTTGCAATAGGCCGCTTATTCACTTCATCAGCGTATTTCTGATAGGCATTATAATCACTATTCTGTACAGCCTGTTGCATATATTGCACAACATCTGGATTATAGGCATGATATTCACCACCATGCACATAACGATAAATACCACCGTGGTCATTGGTTTTACGTGGATTCCAAGCCACTTTATTTAAAAAGCGTTGGTCATTATCAAAATGTTCAAAACCTGCACCGGCAATGCGGCTAGTCGTGCCTTTAAAGCACATTTGAGTCACTTCTTCATCGATGCCAATCGCTTCAAATAGTTGTGAACCACGATAACTGGCAATGGTAGAAATACCCATTTTTGACATGACTTTATATAAGCCCTTATTAATCCCTTTACGATACGCTTTGGTTACTTTGCCAATATCAGACTCAGTAATCTCTTTATGTTCTATTAGCTTAGCCAGTGTTTCATAGGCCATATAAGGATAAACAGCTGAGGCACCATAGCCAATTAAGCTGGCAAAATGGTGTGGATCACGAGCAGTACCCGTGACAACAACAATATTTGCATCACAGCGAAGCCCTTGAGCAATAAGATGATGATGTACCGCACCGGTAGCCATTAGGGCATGCAAAGTGATTTTATCTTTAGCAATATTTTTATCATTTAAGACAATAATAACCTGACCATCACGAACTGCGGATTCAGCCTGCTCACAGACCGATACTAAAGCGTCTTTTAAGCTCAGCTCAGGCGCATAATTTAGGTCAATAATTTTACTTGCATAGGCTGAATCATCAATGGCTAGTAAATTTTCATACTTGGCACAGGAAAGTACCGGAGAATCGATAATTAAGCGCTGGGCATGTTCTTGAGTCTCCTCAAATAGATTTTTTTCTGCCCCAAGACAAGTTTCCAGTGACATGACAATGCTTTCACGAATGGGATCAATTGGTGGGTTAGTCACTTGGGCAAATTGCTGACGGAAATAGTCATACAGCGGTCTAACCCGACTGGATAATACCGCCATTGGGGTGTCATCTCCCATGGAGCCTATCGCTTCGGCAGCATTTTCAGCCAGAACTTTTATCACATATTCTTTTTCTTCATTAGCAATTTGAAATTGTTTTTCATACACTTTATAGGTATCATCATCCATACAGCCGACTACAGATGACGGCTCAATCAACTCAGACTTTAGGTACTTCATACCTTTTTTAAGCCAGTCTTTATAAGGGTGTTGAGTTTTTAGATGCTGATCCACATCATCTGGTAATAATAGCTCACCGGTATGAGTATCGGCAGCCAGCATTTGACCCGGTTTTAAACGACCTTTAGCCACGACATCTTGTTCACTATACTCATACACTCCTGTTTCGGATGCCAATGTAATAATACAATCTGAATAGCTTGCACCAGTAACTCCCTGACTAGAGCCTTCAGCGGTTAAAAAGTCAGTATTTTTAGTAATGACATAGCGCGCTGGACGCAGGCCATTTCGGTCTAAGGTACAAGCGGCATAACGACCATCCGTCATTACCACACCTGCAGGACCATCCCATGCTTCCATATGCATTGAGTTATATTCATAGAATGCTTTGAGATCAGCATCCATCGTATCAACATTCTGCCATGCAGGTGGGATCAATAAACGCATAGCACGAAAAATATCCATACCACCGGCTAGTAAGGCTTCTAGCATATTGTCCATACTATTAGAATCAGAACCACTCATTGAGACTAATGGACGAATATCATCCATATTTGGTATTAATGGTGTGGCAAATTTATGACCACGAGCCACTGACCAATTACGATTACCCTGTACCGTATTAATTTCACCATTATGTGCCAAATAACGAAATGGCTGAGCCAAACGCCATTGTGGCCAAGTGTTGGTAGAAAAGCGTTGATGAAATACACACATGCCAGAGGCAAGGCGGGGATCATTAAGATCCTTATAAAAGACTGGCAAAAACTCAGGCATAACCAAGCCCTTATAAGACAATACCTGAGAGGTCATAGAGGGAATATAAAAAACGTCATCATTTTCTTGAATGGCTTTTTCTGCGCGACGACGGGCAATATATAAATGACGATCAAAACTGGCCGTATCCATATCAGCACTAGCATTAACAAATACATGTTCTATTTTGGGAAGAGATTTAAGAGCCTCATCACCACAAGCGCTTTCATCAACAGGTACAATACGCCAACCGGCTACGTCTAAGCCTTCTGCAGCAAGCTCTTTATTGACTTGCGTTCGAGCCTTATCGGCAATGTCAGAGTCCTGATTTAAAAAAACCACACCGACTGCATAGTTTTCGCTAAGCTTAAAGCCTTGCTCTTGTGCCACAGCACGCATAAACGCATCGGGTTTTTTTAGTAATAAGCCACAACCATCACCTGTTTTGCCATCTGCTGAAATTGCGCCACGATGGGTTAGACGGGCAAGTGCTTCAATGGCGGTTTCAACCAACCAATGGCTACTCGCACCATCCATATGAGCAATTAAACCAAAGCCACAATTGTCTTTTTCAAAGGAAGGTCTATAAAGAGTCGATTGCAACTCTTTAGGATGAGATGTTTCAAATACTGGCATTACAGGCCTCAAATGATAGATATAGTATTTACAATTCATTATTTTAAATACTGAACTTTAAAAAAATGAACCGTGAAGTTATACAAAAATGTCATCTCTATCACTAATACGTAGCTATCGCCCAAAAGAGCAATAAACAGCTACGCAGCCAAGTAAAAATAAATAACCCAGCCGAGCGAAAGAGCACGGTATTATACTCTTTCAAGCTCTTGTGGTCTACCCATATCACTTTTGCTTTTTAAGGCGTACCCAGCATACCATGTATTGCAGAAAACGCTCTGACCCAAGGTTTACTGCCTATAATTTTTATTTTCAAACGCTGACTTTCCTGTTGTGCCTGTACTTTGCTGGAGTAATTTCCATAAATTAAGACATATAGCTCTTTACCATCACGCATCGTTTTGAAATAAGCAGCCTTAGATTGTAGTTGATATTTATTAATGTAATTTTTAATTTTTGCTTCAGCACTCAGAGCAATTAATTGAACCGTATAATCATTGGGATTTTGTGTCCAAATCCAAGCAACGTCTTTACTTTTCCCTTGAGTTTGACTGGTAATACTTCCTTGTTTGATACTTCCCTGCTTGACAATAGAAGTTGGTTTAACTATCTGAGGCTTGTCTTTATTCTTAGACGTTAAATGAAGTTGTTCTTTAATACTAGCAAAGCTTCTAATCCAATGAGTCTTTGTTAACTCTGGTTTTAGTGTACTCAGAGCCTTTTGAGCTTTTTGTTTAGAAATATAATTTCCATAGGTCAGCGCAAACCAATCTTGCCCTTGGCGTTGTGTGGTATAAACTAAAGCCGTTTCTTTTAGTGCATGTTTATTAATAAAATCAGCCACTGCCTTCTTATCATGCGAGGCAAATAATTGAATCGTGTAATGAGCATCTATTTGCTGTGTTAGCCAAGTATTATCTTTTATTATGGTATCTGGGATTTTTTTATTACTAACTAAAAAAGAAGAATCATATTTTTTACCACTTGGGTTAATCGCACTGAGCTTCCACTTCCTTGGCGTTTTTCCTGTAGCAACGAACAATTTAATCTGTGTATTGTTAACAAATTCAAACTGACTGGGTGTTAAATGGGCAGAAAATTGTTTTTTATTTTTATCCCATCTAAGTTCTATCACTGTTTGCTTAGAAAAGCCTAGGCCTTCAATGGTGATTGCCTGTCGCTGATCACT
>Ga0256831_1001677_pt1 | contig 11696 bp, 7 predicted proteins | sample 132544metaG_FD_189087 | JGI IMG/M metagenome (GOLD analysis project Ga0256831, IMG submission 189087) | Hydrothermal vent microbial communities from Lau Basin, Pacific Ocean - 132-544 | ecosystem: Environmental > Aquatic > Marine > Hydrothermal vents | place: Pacific Ocean: Lau Basin | collected... | reverse complement strand
ATCTGGGATTGGAGTGCCGCTGCGTTTAGTTTGAGTGCCTCTTTTGTTTTTGCAAGTCTGCCAAAATCAAAAAGACGAATATTCGCACTCAGAAGCAGCACGTTTTGCTTTTCAAGCGGTTTTGCAAATTGATTTGCTAAAGGATCGAGCCTGTCATAATTATAGAGACTGTATTTGTCCTCTACGTGTATATTTGGGTAGTAGTAGCTATCAACTGCGTTTGCATTGTGGTTTATAGCACTTTTTTGTGCCCTTGCTGCTTTGATCTCTTCTAAACTCTCAAATGGACTCTTTGTCTCTTTTTGAAATGAAGAGGGCTCAAAACTTGCTATTTTTTTTCCGACTTTAAGCTCAAGGAGTGACTTGAGTGAGAGAATTTGGAAGCGGATGGTTTGGATGTTGTAGAGATTTGTGTCAAAATCTGCCTGCACGCGTTCTACATCATCTAAAGTTGCCATTTTTGCATCATAAAACTGTTTAATACGCTCTAGCTGGGCTTTGAGTGTTTTTTGTGCCTCCTCTCTTGCGTTTAGAGAGGCTTGTAGATTTTTTATGGCAAAGAAGTTCTTTGTGATGTCGAGTGCTAAAGACTTCTTAAACGCAGTGGTGTCAAACGCAGCAGACTTGAGAGACTCTTTCTTTGCATCGACCTGCGCAGAACGTCGGCCTCCGTCATAAATGTCTAAATCTACCTTCGCATAGGCACTGTAAACATCTCCTGCTTGAAAAGGAGAGACGTCATCATCGCGTTTGTAAAAACCGCCTAGATCTACTGTGGGAAAGTATTCGCTCTTTTTTGAATCAAGCTCTTTTGTTTTTGCACTTTGGGTCAGCTTTTTTGCAAGAAGTATGTCATTTTTTTCCTGTGCAAGTGTGATAAGTTCGTGTAAGTTCTCTGCACCAAGCAGAGCCGGTACGAGTAAGCTTAGGAGTTTTATTCTCATTTTTTTACCTCTATAAGAGAAAATATAGTGTCTATATTTTGGTTGAGTTCAGCTTCGAGATTTTCAATAGTGTAGGTGATGTTACTAGAGATGAACATCCCCTCACCAAGAGCAAAGAGCCCTTTTGCCATTTTAATGGACTCAGGTATGAGCTCTCCTTTGTCAATGCCCTCTTGAATGATCTGACACATCCATGTAAAGTATCTGTTAACACACTCCGTTTGAAAACTTGTCATATGCTCGTTGGGTGCGCTGAGGTTGATAGAGATAAAATCTTTATAGATCTCACGCAGTTCGTAGGTCTCATCACTGTAGAAGAACTCGGCAAATATTTTGACTTTCTCTCGTGTTGTATGTGCATTTTGCAGTTTTGTCTCTTTACGTGCATCGTGTTCAAGCATCATATGGTGGAGCAGCTCAAAGACTATCTCCTCTTTGTTTTGAAAGTAGTCGTAGATACTTCCTTTACTCACTCCTGCGTTTGCAGCTATTTTGGAGACTGTCAAATCTTTGAGAGAGTTGTTGACAAAAAGATCTTTACAGCTCAGTGCAATGTCTTTTTTCTTTTGTACTTTATCGACAATAATTGCCATATTTCCTCCATATTTTATTATGACTGACTGTTGGTCATTTTTAAAATTCTACTCTTTTAAAGCTTAAGCAGTGCTAATTTCTTTTAAATTCTTTAAGCTTTGTAAGCTATAATTTGTGCAAAATTGTTTAGGAATTTCTATGGATTATTTGCTGGCACTGTTGCTGTTGTTTCAACAGGAACTCTCTCAAACGCAGCTGCTAAAGCCGAAGTACACACCTTATGATATTCCTAAGAATATGTCTACAAAGACGAAAAAAGAACGTTTCTTATACCTTATACTCCCTCCAACACAGTATGTTCACAAGCATCTTATGCAGCGCTATAAAAAAATCGCAGATGATATAAACAACTCTCGTAATTTAGAGGAGATAGAGGCACTGAAAAAAGTCTATAGTGCATCAAGCAATGAAGATCTGCTGGCTAGACTCAAACCTCATCCTGTAAGTATTACTCTTGCTCAAGCCGCTATGGAGAGCTCATGGGCAACATCGAGATTTTTTCTAGAGGCGAACAATGTCTTTGGCATGTGGAGTAGAAATCCAAATGAACCGCGCATAGCAGCGGGAGAACAAAGAGCAGGGAAGGTCACTATTTGGCTCAAAAAGTTTGATACGGTCTATGACTGCATAGAGGCTTACTATAAACTGATGGCAACAGGAAAAGCATATGCTAAATTTCGTAAGCTGCGTTTAGAAACGGATGATCCGTTTATTATTACCCAAGGGCTTGATAAGTACTCAGAAAAAGGGCAGGTATACATTGATGAGATCAACAGCGTGATTCGTCATAACAATTTTACGAAGTATGACAAGGAGTAAAACTACTCCTTATACATTATAGTAAGTTGCCTCCGGATGATAGACCACGAGTGCAGAGGTTGACTGCTCAGGGTGGATTTGGAATGTTTCACTCAGCTCTATGCCAAACTCTTCTGGTTTTAAGAGGTTAAAGAGTGGGCGGTTCAGCTCCAGGTCCGGACAGGCCGCATAACCAAACGAGTAACGGCTTCCCTGATAACGGTTCATTCTTACATCCGCCAAAGTATTCCCTTCATCTTTTGCAATGTTCAAGTCAAGGCGTATCTGTTTATGGGCAATTTCGGCAAGGGCTTCTGCAAGCTCTACTCCAAGACCGTGAAACTGGTAGTACTCGGTGTAGTTTCCGGCTTCATATATCTCTCGCTCCACTTCACTCAGCTTAGCCCCTGCACTCACACAGGTAAGGGCAATGACATCATGACGATCAGCGTGAAAGAAGTCACTCAGTGCGCGGTGTGGTTTTTTACGTTGTCTTGGAAAGGTGAAGACCTCTTCGGCTCGTCCTATGATATGTTCAAGCGGCTCGCGGTTGACATCCTCTTCATTGAACCACCCCTCACTCTCATCAAAAATAAGCAATGAAGTGTCATCACTGCGACACGGCCAGTATCCATATAAAATGGTCGGCTCAAAGAGCTGTTCATCTATAAAGCGTTTTTTGAGTTTCTCATAGGCCGGCCAGACAACTTCATCGAGTTGTTTTTGATATGCTTCTTTGCTCATCCCTTTTGAGGAGTACCCCCAGCGTGATTTAAAGAGCAGTTTGTGGTTTATCCACTCAAATGCCATCTCTATCTGTTGCGGGGTGAGTTTAATCTCACGTCTTCCCCAAAATGGAGGCGTCGGCACAGGTACATCACGAGAAGGCATTTTTATCTCTTCAAATGGAGGAATGACGTACTCTTTTTCCTCTTTTTTCTCTACTTCGGGAGCATCCGGGTGGAGGTTAGTGTCCATATTTCCCGCTTCGATACGGCTCATAGCGGTAACCCCGTCAAAGGCATCTTTACAGTAAAATATAGGCCCACTGTAGGCTTTGCGGCAAAAATCATCAATGAATGAACGTGTCAGTGCAGCACCACCGAGTAAGATAGGGATTTGAATACCTTTTTCTTCAAGTGTTGTAAGATTTTCAAGCATAACTTGTGTTGACTTTACAAGCAGACCGCTAAAGCCAAGTGCTGAGACATGCCCATCATTGAGAGTATCTAAGAACTGCTCAAGCTCTACTTTGATACCAAGGTTTTTGACCTTGTAGCCGTTGTTTGAGAGAATGATATCCACAAGGTTTTTTCCAACGTCATGCACATCCCCTTTTACCGTTCCAAGCACAAGGGTAGTATCAACCTCTTTTTCTACTTTTGGCAGGAAAGGGTTGAGGTAGTCCACTGTCTTTTTCATCGTCTCGGCTGATTGGAGTACGAAAGGAAGCTGCATCTGTCCTGAACCAAAGAGCTCACCGACAACTTTCATAGCATCGATGAGAATCTCATTGACAATGACCTCGGGTTTGATCTTATGACGTACCTCCTCAACAAGAGGGATCATTCTGTCTTTATCGCCATCCATGAGTAGTTTTGCAATTTTTTCTTCATCGTTCATCGCAAGGTAGGCTTCATCTACTGCGTCATTGTCCACAGCCTCTTTTTTGCTAAAGTGCTCTATGAAAGTAAAGAGTGCTTCTCCGTTTGGCTTACGGTTAAAGATAAGGTCATCACAGATCTCTTGATCCTCTTTAGGAATTTTATTGAGAGGGATGATATGCTTCACGTTGATAATGACCGAAGTAAGTCCTGCTTGAACACAGTGGTGCAAGAACATAGAGTTTAGGTATGGTCTGGCATCTTTATCAAGACCAAAAGAGATGTTTGAAAGACCAAGTGTTGCACCGACTTCCGGGTGTTTTTGGCGTAGTTGGCGAATTGCTTCTATGGTATTTATACCGGCATCCCAGTACTCCTCATCACCACTTCCAAGTGTAAAGGTCAGTACATCAAAGACTAAGTCCTCTTTTTTGATGCCGTGGCGATTTGTTGCAAGGTCGATGATGCGCTCTGCGACTTCGAGTTTTTTCTCTACTGTTTTAGCCATTCCCTTTTCGTCTATAGTGAGACAGACAAGTGAAGCTCCAAACTTTTTAGCCAAGGCACATACAGCATCGAACTTCTCTTCTCCATCTTCAAGGTTGACAGAGTTGAGAATGGCTTTTCCACCTATATGTTTGAGGGCTGTTTCAAGCCCGCTTGTTTGGGTGGAGTCTGGCATAAGAGGAATGGCGATCTTTTGTGCATAAAGAGCCATGACTGCGTTCATATCTTTTTTCTCATCACGCCCTGCAAAGCCGACATTGACATCTAAAACGTGAGCACCTGCACGTACCTGTTGCTGTGCAACAGAGAGAGTGCCCTCGTAATCTTCGGCTAAAAGCAGTTCACGAAAGGCTTTTGAGCCCGTTGCGTTTGAGCGCTCACCTATGAGCAGTGGAGCCGGTTTTTGCATTAGCTCTACGGTGTTAAAGAGTGAAGCAATGGATGTCGGATGTGAACCTGTCGGTGCTTTTGGTGTGATGGAGCTTACTGCGTTTACAAGTGCGCGAATATGTTGGGGGGTCGTTCCACAACAACCACCCAAAAAGCTTACTCCGTCATATTCGAGAAATTTCTTTTGCTGTTCGACAAACTCGTCTGGGCCCATTGGGTAGTAAGTGTAGCCGCCACGGTTCTGAGGCAGACCTGCGTTTGCATGCACACTGATAGGCGTGTGCCACACTTCGCTGAGTGTTTTTACATGTTTTAAAACCTGTTCAGGTCCTGTTCCACAGTTAAAACCAAGACTTAAGATGTCAAAAGGCTCCATAATAGTAGCAATGGTCTGTGCATCGGTACCGATTAGCATCGTACCGCTAAGCTCGATGGTAACAGAAACCATAATAGGAATTTCAGTATCTCTTTGTCTATTCGCTTCCCCAATGGCATGTAGCGCAGCTTTTATTTGTAGAGGGTCCTGAGCAGTCTCTATGAGAAAAACATCGACGCCTCCGTCAATGAGAGCAAGACAAAACTCAGTATAACCTTCGTACATCTCATCGTAAGTGATATGCCCAAGTGATGGCAGTTTTGTTCCCGGACCGATGGAGCCAAGACAAAAACGTGGATGTTCAGGAGTAGAGAATGCTTCACACTGTTTTTTGACAAGTTCGGCACCTGCCTTGGTGAGCTCATACGCACGATCTGCTATGTCGTACTCATCCAAAACCCAGCTGAATGAGCCAAAGGTATTGGTTGTGATGAGGTCTGCACCGGCTGTAAGGTAGGCACGAAATATATCGTTCATGACCTCAGGAGCAGTGACATTGAGAAGCTCGTTACACCCCTCATTGCCTTCCCATGCCTCTTTAGGAATCTCATCATCACGCTGCTGGAGCTGTGTTCCCATCGCCCCGTCAATAATCATCGGGCGCTTTTTAATAGTCTCTAAAATATACTGTTTTGTTGTCATTTATCAAATCTTTTATAGAAAAATAGTTATTGCTATTTTACCCTATAAGAGCATAAAGATGGCTTTGTAGATTTTATTAAAATTAAAAAATTATCTGATATAATGGTCATATTTAAGAAAAAAAAGGGAGGAAAAATGATGTATAAAAAAGTTATTTCAGCATCATTGATAGCAGCTGCAGTGATGTTCTCTGGCTGTGGAGATGACAATACGACATGTAGAATAGATGTGCAAAAGGCCATTGATGAGGGGAGATATGACAGTGCTATTTCCGACTTAGAGGGAAAATGTGCAGATGCTTACACTTCAAGTGATTTAAATATGAATCTGGCTGCTGCGTATATGGGTAAGTCAGGGTATAGTGTGAGTGATATCATCAATATGGTTATTGATTCAAACGATGATGGAAATGGTGCATTTACGTCATTTTTAACAAGTGTTGACGAGAAGAAAAACGGGAACTCTCTTCCTCTGCTTACAACAGCAAGTAAATACTATGCCAAAGCAATACAAAAAGGGAATATTACCGAGTCGAGTGTATTGTGTTCTGCTGCAAACTTAAAATTGATAGATGATCCAAGGTTGGCAAATGCATGTTTATATATTGGTTTTAACGAAACTATAAAGGCTGCAAATACCATCACATATTTGACAGGTGATGTAAATACTCTTGTGAACTCTATCGATAGTAATTCTAGTTCCACACCAAATGATATGCGTGCGAGTTTAGATGCTCTTGCATGGGTAATCGATCCTACGTATACTCCAAAATCAGATACTACAATCAGTGCAAGTGATATTAATATCAGTGGTTACCCTTTTGCAAAGGTTGATGTCTCATATACGGGAGTTGGGACTTTTTACAGACTTGCAAAAAGTGCGACACGAGATGCAAACAATACAACGGTAGTAACAGATGGATATTGTGATGCAAGTGGAGATAGAAGTGCGTGTGAAGGCATTGAGAATGACGATGGCTCTATAGACTTGGCAAATCCTGCTGCCGCTGACTGTTACGCGTGTCCTGTTGTGATGGATGCAAACAATACATTGGGTGTGGCACAACTTCTTGTAGATACGCTTAATGGTGGTTCAGATGCTATTGCTGCAGTATCAGGAGATCCTGACATTACAAAAAGTATTGATGATTTTAAAGAAGAGATAACAGGTAGTCCTGATGGGAATGTTACGATTCAAAATATCATAGATTATCTACAAAAATAGTCGGGGGAAAAGAAACTATGAAGAAAATTATACCATTATCACTCATTGCACTTAGTAGTCTGCTCTATGCAGATATGTCAACGCAGGAGTTTTTATATAAAGATCCTCGTATTATGGGTATGGGGGGAGCAAATACGGCTGTTGGGGGCTACTCTACATCTATTTTCAGCAACCCTGCCGGCATTATAAAAATTAAAAAAAGTCATGGGATTGAAGCGGAGATACTTGGACTAAGTGTTTCCGGTTCTGAAAAAATTAAAAGTTTTTCAGATGATCTGCAAAAAGCGGATACAACACAAGATACACAGGATGTAATAAACAAATATTCTGGAGACACCTTTAATATAAATATCTCAAACTATACCTCTTTTTCTTACCATGCAGCAAATGATACAGCGTACTCTTTTGGTATTTTAGCAGCATCTGATGCAAACTTTATTCCTCATGCGAACAGTGGAAGTAACGGCGTGTTAGAGACACATAGTCGAGTATATGGTGGTCTTTTTTTAGCAAGTGCTAAAAAATATCATGGACTTTCAAGTGATTTTTTAAATGGAATGTTAAATGGTGATGTAACAGTAGGTGTGAGTGCTAAATATATCAAGCAAAAATCTTATGAAGCGGCAATCGATGCAGGAGAGATAACACAACATAAAGATGATCTTGCAGAGTATCTTCAAGATAATTATGAAGTCGATAATTCCGGTTTTGGTGTGGATGTGGGTGTTTTGTACGAGTTTGCAAACAAAGCATGGAACCCTGCGCTTGGTCTGAGTATCATGAATATAGGAAATATGACCTTTGATGCTTATGGCTCTCAGCCGCTTTCTGTAAACCTTGGAGCTTCTATCTCTCCAGAGATATCTTGGGCCAATTCATTGAAGTTCTCTGTTGATTATACAGACCTCTTTAACTCACAACAAGCAAGAATTGAAAACTATAACAGTAGCAGTCCTTACGATCAATATACAAATGCCGACATCGGTTATGAGGTAATGAACCATCTCCGCGCAGGTGCGAGCTTAGAGCTGCTTGATAACTCATGGTTTATGGCAACACTCAACGCAGGTCTATATAAAGGTGCATATACTGCCGGTTTAGATATGCAACTCACCCTTGTAAAACTTCAAGTAGCAACCTATCAAGAACAACTCGGTTCAGTCATTGGACAGTTAGAAGACAGACGATATGTCATCGGTTTAGGCATAGGTTGGTAAAAAATCCTCAATTTATGACGAATTAAAGCTTAAATTAATTGACTTTATTCGTCATAAGCTGCTATAATGACGACGAAATTTAAAAAATAGAGAGGTTTTGTCGCCATGGTTATAGCATATATCCGTCCAGATAAAAACTTTCTTGCGGTACATGAACAACTGCAGCATGTGAACTCGTATGCTATTGCTAATGGTATTACCATAGATGAAGAGTTTTTGGACCATACTTCGCAAAATAAGCGTCTTGATGAGAGAAGTGAAGTGACGAAGTATTTTCAATCACATGCAAAAGCAACACTGCTCGTGTATGATGTTTGGGTGCTAAGTACAAATATGGAAGATTTGGTGCAGATGGTGAGTTGTTTGATGAAAAATGAGTATGAAGTACATTTCATCAAACACTCCGTCATTATGTCTCAGCGTAGCAGTGCTATGTTGATACTGGGTCTTATGGACCAACTGCGTCAAAAACTGCAAGAGAGTGCGAAGCGTGTGATTGGTCGTCCAAAAGGAAGTAGATCAAGCTCAAAATTTGATGTCTATATAAACGATCTTTTGACATATATCAGAGAAGGAAAGAGTGTCAGTGAAATGGCACGCCTTTTGAATGTGAGTAGAAGTTCGCTTAAAGACTATATTGAGTCACGAGAGTTACGACAAGTTGCATCAGGTTCACTGGTGTCGGAGACAACAGATAATGCGGAAGAGAGAGTCATAGATACTATCGTCTGTCCACAATAAAAGAGGAGAAAAAATGAGTAAAGAAAAAAAAGGGATAGAGATCCCCACACCTTGGAGAATTAAGCGTTATTACGTGTATGCGATAGCAACGATCGTTGCTCTTGTTTTACCGTGGATAAAAATAAATGGACACCATTTCTTTCTACTAAGCTTTGATAAAATGAAGCTCGATCTTGCTTTTGTACGTTTTGATATGCAAGAGCTCTATTTGATGCCATTCTTATTGATGCTTATGTTTATCACCATCTTTGGTATGACGGTTATGGGTGGACGTGTTTTTTGTGGATGGGTATGTCCGCAGACTGTGTTTCGTGTAATTTACCGTGACTTGATTGAGACAAAACTGCTACACTTACGTAAGCGTATAGGGAACAAACAGCAAGAACCGGATATGTCTAAGCCTGAGAATAAAGCGAAGAAGGCAATAGCTATAACTATTTGGACTGTCTTGGCACTCATTGCAGGTGCAGACTTTATGTGGTACTTTATTCCGCCGGAAGACTTCTTCAAGTACTTGTCTAATCCTGGTGAGCATATGACAATGATCGGGTTTGTGCTTGGTATTGCAGCATTCTTGATTTATGACATTGTCTTTTTGAAAGAGAACTTCTGTATTTATGTGTGTCCTTACTCTCGTGTTCAGTCTGTTTTATATGATGAGCATACGATTATGGCACTTTATGATGAGCATAGAGGTGGAAAAATCTATGAAGATGAAGGTAACGGAGAGCATCGTAAACTTGTAACGAAGCAAAAAGATCTTCAAGCGATCGACCCTAATGCTGAGTGTACAACATGTGAGAAGTGTGTGACTGTTTGTCCTACACATATCGATATCCGCCAAGGTTTACAGTTAGAGTGTATTAACTGTTTAGAGTGTGTGGATGCTTGTACGACTGTTATGGGTAAACTTGGGAAACCTTCTTTGGTTACATGGTCGAGTGATTATGAGATTGTAGAGAGAAAAGGAAAAACAAAATACTTCCGCCCGAAAGTCATAGCATATATGGCGCTGCTTGTTGGTTTAATGTTCGCACTTGGTTATATGAGTACGACAAAAGAGCATATGCTGTTAAACATTAACAAAGAGACAAGACTTTACGCGGTCAAACCTTTGGATAACGGAAAGTTTAAAGTCGAGAATTCATATATCTTCTTATTGCAAAATACAGAAGCAAAACCTATGAAGTTCTATTTTGATGTTATTCCTCCAAAAGGTATGGAAGGTAAAATAAAAATAGCGAAACCAACAAAACCGTTTAAAGTTGTACCGGGTGTGAAAAAGAAAAAAATCGTTACACTTGTGACAGAAGATATGCTTGTAGATAATAAGAGAAAAGATACTATTATTCCTATTAAAATCCATGCATACGCACTTGATAAAAACGGTAAACCGGACAAAATAGTCTCTGTCTACAGAGAAACAACATTCGTTTTCCCTAAAGAGAGTGTATTAAAAGCTGCGCAGAGATAATTCTTTTTTAACGCATTATGAGATAAACTTTACAAAACTATTTTGTGGAGTTTCTCATGTTACGTAAATTTTTAAAGTTTTTTCTCTATCTCACTATTGCGTATGCTGTAGTGGGATTTCTTATTCTTCCAATAATCATTAAATCCAAACTTGTTGAAACACTCCAAAAACAAACAAAAGCCACAGTAACCTTAGACTCTGTCTTGTTTAACCCATTTTTATTTAAACTGACACTTTTTGACTACAAAATGCAAGATGCTAAGAAGCAGGAGCTTCTCTCCTTTGACTCACTTGTTGTCGATGTGGATCCATCAGCTTTGGTGTATGGGGCTTTTGCTTTACACTCTTTAGAACTGAATGCTCCTTATGTAAATGTGGTACGTAACAAAGATAAAAGTTTGAATCTTCTAAATATTTTAAAAGTATCAAACGAGAAAGAAAAAGAAGCAGATACGAAACGCAGCACAGTGCTTCCTCGTATAATCATCAATAGTGTAAAGATAAATAATGGTGTAGTTGCACTTACAGATAAGACTTTAAAAGATCCATACCATTTTGGCATACAAAACATTGGACTGCGTTTAAAAAATGTCGATACACAAGAGAATGAAAAGCCAAAGGCTACACTACGCTTCTTTGCAGGCTTTAATGATAATGGTTTTATAGACATTCATACACAAGTGAAGCATTATGAACCATTTGCGGTGAGTGGAGTGCTGGATTTTAAGGCGAATAAACTCTATACAGAGTGGCGTTATGTTAAAGATATGCTTAATATTGAAGTAGCAGACGGAACAATTACACTGCACTCAGAGTATGCGTTTGATATGAAAGATCTAAACGCAACACAAATTAAAAATACAGAACTCAGTATCAATAACCTTCGTCTGAAGCCTAAAAAAGGTGCGCAAGATATATTGACGATGAAGCGATTTGCTCTGCGTGACATATATGTATTGCCTTTGCAGTCTAAAGTAAACATTGCTGCTATGATAGTAGATGGTCTGAATGTAAAGGCTAAACGCAGTGCTTCAAAAACAATCGACTGGATGGAGTATGTAAAGATAAATCAAAAAACGCAGAGTGAAAAGAGTGTGCAAAAGAGTACACAAACAACTCCTTTTTCACTCTTTGTTAAAAATGTAAATCTTAAAAACTCTAATGTCACCTTTGAGGATAATGCCC
>Ga0256831_1001676_pt1 | contig 11697 bp, 15 predicted proteins | sample 132544metaG_FD_189087 | JGI IMG/M metagenome (GOLD analysis project Ga0256831, IMG submission 189087) | Hydrothermal vent microbial communities from Lau Basin, Pacific Ocean - 132-544 | ecosystem: Environmental > Aquatic > Marine > Hydrothermal vents | place: Pacific Ocean: Lau Basin | collected... | reverse complement strand
CTCGGAGGGCGGTTCTTCGGCGGCGGTTTCCGGCTCCTCGATGGGCGGGGCCGGTTCGGCGGCGTGCGTCGCGGCGATCGGTGCTTCCACCGGCTGCGGCTCCGCGATCGGCGCTGTCGGGACCTCGACGGGCGGGGCGCTCTCCGGCTCCGCCGCACTCGCGGGCTGTGGGGCGGGGGCTTCCGGCATTGGCGGGCGGCGGCTCACCCGCACGCGCGCCGGTCGGCTGCCGATGCCCAGGAGACCGCGGCGGCCCTCGTCCAGAACCTCGATGACGGCTTCCTCGCGTTGCACACCAAGCCGCATCAGCGCGATGATGACGGCCTCATCCACCGTCGGGGCGCTGACCTCGGCACTTTCCTCGTTCCACTCCCTATCCATCCCAACCTCCTTCGGCACAGAGGGGCTTGCGCTACTTTTTCCTCGCCTTGGGCTTGCCGGACGGCTTTTCCGCCGTGTTCCCGCCGAGATGCTGGCGGAAGGCGGTGTATTGGAAGATGCCGACCAGGTTGGAGACGATGAAGTAAACCGACAGACCGGCGGCATAGCTCATCGAGATGAAGCCCAGGAAGAGGGGCATCGTGATCTGCATCGACTGGCTCATCGCCTGCGCTTGTGGATCGCCCGTCGCGGTGCCCTGCTGCAGGTCGTTGATGACCTTCTGCTGGTACCAGGAGGTTACGACGACCAGGATCGGCATAATGTAGTAGGGGTCGGGCAGGGCCAGGTCGAGCCAGAGGAAGTGGCTCTGCATCGGCAGAACGGTGCTCAGGCCGGGCAGCCAGTGGTAGACGTGGGAAGCCAGGTTCAGCAGACCGATGGGTGTCGCGGCCAGGGCGCGGATGATCGCCTGATAGAGGCCGATCATCAGCGGCAACTGGATGAGCATCGGGAGGCAGCCGCCCGCCGGGTTGATCCCCATCTCTCGATAGAGCTTCATCTGCTCTTCGGCCAGCTTCTGCTTGTCGTTCTTGTACTTTTCCTGCAGTTCCTTCAGGCGCGGCTGCAGTTCCCGTTGGCGGCTCATGCTCTTCTGCTGCGAGATGGTCAGCGGCGTGAGGGCCAGCCGCACGACGAGCGTGAGCAGCGTTACGGCGAGGATGGTCTGGTGCCCCAAGTACTTGTAGAAAAGCAGGAGAAGATTCGTGATCGGGTCAACGACGATTAAGTCCCACACAGTTTCCCCCTTACCTACTTGGCTTCTTCAGGAACGGGATATTCCCAGATGAGTTCCCCACGCTCCAGGTCGAAGGTCTGGACATGCTGGGGGATGAGGATGGGCATCGTGTACAGGCGTTCGTCATCGCTGGCGAGGTCGCCGGGCAGGCGTCCGGGATTGGCCGGTGGCGTGCCCCAGGCAATCTGTTGGCCGTTCCGGGTGTCGAAGAGGTAGACCAGGCCGTGGACGTAGTCCGGCTCGAAGAGCTTCGCCCCGTCGGGGGTGAGCAGCCCGCGCCCCCGGAAGATCGCCCCGTTGACGGCGGTGTGCCAGCGCAGTTCGTTCGTCGCCGTCGCGAAGGCCCAGACGTTGCCGCTCACGTCGGTGAAGTAGATCATCCCCTCGTGCGCTACCGGGGTGGCCCAGAACCAGTCCTTCCCCTCGGTGAAAGTCCAGGTAACCTCGCCGCTCTGCGGATCGATGCGGTAGATGCGATAGCCGAAATCTCCGATCCACAGTGAGCCGTCGGCGTAGACGGGGGCCATAGCGACCGCCCCGGCGGTTTCTACCTGCCACTTCGGTGATCCGTCGTCGAGTGCGAGCGCGTAGAGGTGATGGTCGAGCGAGGTGAGGTAGACGGTGTCGTCGCGGACGAGCGGCGCGTTCCAGATGCGATCGTCGGTGTGGAACGACCAGGCGAGCGAGCCGTCGTCCAAGCGGAGGGCGTAGAGCGTGCCGTCGCCGTTGCCGATGAGGAAGAGATCACCGGCGATGGTGCCTCCGGCCACGTACTGCCCTTTCGCGCCGCCCTCCTTGTCCGCCGGGAAGGTCCACGCCAGCGTGGGAGGCTCCCGCAGCGAGCCATCTACCCTGAACGCATAGACGGTGCGGTCTTTGAATCCGGCGGCGAGCAGCAACCCGCGGTCGGCATCGTAGGCGGGAGTGGCGTAAAAGCCGATCGCCGCGTTCGATTTGGTCGTTTCGGGCCAGGCCCAGAGCAGCTTGCCCGTTGCAGCGTCCAGCCCGCGCAGTTGATTCACATCGGCGGCGACGACGACATCATCGACGACGATGAGGCCCGGCCAGCTTTCCTGACGGGCACCACCGGAGCAGCCGGTCAGCGTGAGCAGGGCGGTGAGGATAAGCCCCAAAAGGAGCAACCAACGTCTCATGCTTCCTCCTTGTGATGGGCCGCCTCTCGGCCCGGACGAGGCGGCAGCGGTGCAAAGTCGAGATCGGGGACCGGATCATAGCCCCCCGGGTTGAAGGGATGGCAGCGGGCGATGCGTTTGACGGCCAGCCAGCCGCCCCGCATCAGCCCGTACCGTTCGATGGCCTCGTAGCTGTAGTGGGAGCAGGTGGGCGTGAAGCGGCAGGTGGGCGGGAAGAGGGGTGAGATCGAGTGCTGGTAGAAGCGGATCAGCCACAAGACAAACTGCTTCACGACCGGCTCCCTTCTTCGATCTCCGCCGAGCGCAGCAGTCCCGCTTCTCGAAAGAGCGAGCGCATCGCGCTTTTCACCTCCTCCCCTTTCGCCCGCACGATCGGTGCCCGCGCCACGAGGACGATGTCCCATCCGGCGGCGACCTGTGGATAGAGCAGACGCGCCGCCTCTCGCAATAAACGGCGCGCCCGATTCCTCTGGACAGCTTTGCCCACCTTCCGGCTGGCGATGATGCCGATGCGTGGCTCGTAGCGCTCGTGGGGGGCCGCCCACACAATAAAGAGAGGATGCGCCCAGGAACGCCCCTCATCCCACACACGGCGGAAATCCCTGGAGCGCCGCAGGCGCATATCCTTTTTCCACGGGTAGTCGGCCAAGCCGATCAGTCCCGACGACGAGGCCGCTGGGCGCTCTCCTTCCAGTTGATGCGCTTAGCCCCGCCCAGGCTGACGGCGACCAACTTGTATCGCCCCTTCAGGCGTCGGCGCTTGAGCACTTTGCGTCCACCCGGCGTGGCCATCCGTGCCCTGAAGCCGTGGGTACGCATCCGCTTGCGTTTTTTCGGCTGATAAGTGCGCTTCGGCATACCTTTCTCCTTCTCCCAATCTGCATTCTGCCCAGGCCCTGTCGGCGCAGAGCAACGGGCATTATACCGCAAGCGGCTTTTCGGTCAACCGTCAGAAGAGATCGGGCGCACCGGCGACGGCTTCGTCGCGGTCCAAGCCGTCCTCCTCCAGGAAGGCCTGCAGTTCCGCGCCGAGGAGGAGGATGAGGTAGCTCCAGTAGGCCCAAATGAGCGGCGCGATGAGCACCCACAGCGGCCCGTAGAAGAGGGGATACTTCAGTAGGCCCACCCCCAAGGCCCAGGTGAAGAGTTCGCGCATCACCATCCAGCTTAGGCTGACGCCGAGGGCGATGGCCGCCGCCAGCCAACTTTTGACGCGGCGGGCAGGGAAGAAGCGGAAGACGACGAGATTCATCACGAGGATGGTGGCAAAGGCCAGCAGCCGCTCCAGCCATTGCGAGGCCGGTCGCTGCAGGGTGGTGAGGAAGGGGAACCAGCGGGGCAGCAGATGCCAGAGCGAGCGCGTGAAGAAGGCGACGATCAGCCAGCCGAGCAGGCCGAGGAGGGAGAGCACGCCGATGACCCGCCGCTTGAGGTAGGAGCGCCGCCCCTGCTGCTCCCAAGCCGCGTTGATCGCGCCCTCCAGGACGGTGAACATGCTGGAGGCCGACCAGACGGTTGTCAGCAGGGAGATGAGGCTGAGCGTGCCGCGGTAACGGACGACGCCGCCCACGTCGAGCATCGCCGTCAGGTCGGCGGAAGGGGGGAGGATGGCCCGCAAGGCGCGCATCAGCAGCGACTGCAGTTCACGGGCATCGACGAAGAAGGTTCCCGCCGTGAGGACGAAGAGCACGATCGGCACCAGCGAGAGGACGGTGTAGTAGGAAAGCGCTGTGGCGTAGGTGCCGATGGGATGCCCTCCCAGCCGCTTGCCCAGTCGGAGCAGCGTCTCTCCCGCTCGATTCAGGCGCATAGCTCGCTCCTACCGCCAGGGCGATCGTTCCCACAGCCCCGCGTAGCGCACGACACGTCCTCCAAAGCCGCGTTTGAAGCGATAGACGCCCCAGAGGCCGTCACTGCGGTGTCGGAACGAGGCTTCCAGTTCCCTCTCGTCGGCGTCGGGGATGCCCCACAGGTCGTATTGCGTGCAGCCACGCCGCCTGGCCCAGCGCATCGCCTCCCATTGCAGGAGGTAGTTCGGCATCCGGTTGCGGTGCCGTGCGCCGGAGGCTCCGTAGAGGTAGTAGGCCGTCCGTCCCCAGGCCGCCACGATGAGCGCGGCCACGACTTCACCCTCGACTTCGGCCAGGAGCAGAGCGGCATCGTGCGGGACGAAGAGCGCCACGAAGCGGCGGTAGTAGGCCGCCGGACGCACCGCGAAGCCGTCGCGCCGCGCCGTCTCCTCCATCAGGCGGATGAAGTGGGGCACGTCGTCCATCCCGCCCGTGCGGACGATGACCCCTTTCCGCCTCGCCAGGCGGACGTTGTAGCGCGTCTTCTGCTTCATCCGCGCCAGGATCTCCTCCTCCGAGGGCGTGAGATCGACGAGGATCGTGCGCGGCGGCTGCACCGGCTTGGGCCGTTCGCGCCATCCAAGCCGCCGGAGCCGTGCGCGCAACTCGGCGCTATCCTCTGCCCGCGGCTCGATCCACAGGCGCAACGCCCGCCGACGCCGCGCCCTTCGCACGACCCGCTCCAGGAGTGCCTCGACTGCCGCCGCATCCGACCAGTCCACGACGGGGCCGCGGGGCACGTAGGCCAGCCGCAGGAAGCGCCACTTCGCCTTGAAGAGCAGTTGTGCCCCCGCCACGAGTTGCCCGCCCTCCTCCAGGTGGACACGGTCGGCGTGCCAGCCGAAACTCGCTTTCAGGGCCGCCCACTTCGAACTCTGCAGCAGCGAGCCGAAGGGGTGCGCCGCGGTGAAGGCGTCCCAGTCCTCTATCATCGTTCGGCCACGAGGAGCAATCCGGCTCCCTTTTCACCGGCGGGGACATCCATCTCGTAGAGAGGGCGCCAGCGCCGGGCCAGGTGGCGCACGATGCGCCGTCGGAGCCGCCGCTGGTAGCCGAGGGAGCGCAGCCGCGGCGAGGCGAGCCAGCGGTAGAAGGGCCAGCTCCCCGCGCCGATGCCGTAGCGTCGGTTGGCCCGGTCCCAGACCATCGCGACCGCCGCGGGGATGTAGTAGCGCACCCGCTTCAGGCGCATGCCCGCCTCGGCGAACATCTCCGCCCAGGCTTCCGGCGTCGGGTAGCGGTAGTGCTCCAGCCGCCGATCGACGGCTGCCGCGTAACGCTCGGCTGCGGCGCGGTCGCCGCGGGCCATCGCCTTCCTGTACCCCGCCAGCAGGGCATGGAAGGCGTCGCTGGGCACCGTGGCGATGAAGCGCCCGCCGGGTTGCAGCACCCGCGCCGCCTCCTTCAGGACGGGCATCAGGTCGGGGATGTGCTCCAGGACGGAGTTGCTGAAGAGCGTGGCGAAGCCTGCGCGTCGATAGGGCATCGCCTCGCCCAACGCCAGTTGCACGCTCGCATACCTCCCCGTGCGGGCCGCGCGGCGAAGTTGTCCCCACCAGGGATCGAAGCCGAACTCGATCGGCGGCTCGTCGGCGAAGAGCGCCTCGGCGATCAGGCCGTCGCCGCAGCCCACATCCAAGATGGGACGGGTGAACGGCTCCTCGGCGAGCACGCGCAGCTCGACGGCCCGCCAGAGGGCCACGGGCGGCGCGAACCAGTAGTGGCCGAGGAGGAGGGTCAGGTAATCACGATGGGGTGTGGGCATAGCCTCTCCTTTGCTTCAGGAATCGGGCGGGGCGATGTGCCACGTCTTTCGTTGGGTCAGCAGTGTGCCGCCCTCCAGCCAATCCACCACCAGACGCCGCGCCAGCCGCAGCACTTCCCAGACGATCGGCTCCTCCCGTGCCGGGAAATCCCGCAGGACGTAGGCCGCCGGGTCCATTCGACCGGGGGGGCGGCCTATGCCGAGCTTCAGGCGGGGGAAGTCGGTGCGGCCAATTCTTTCGATGATCGACTGCACGCCGCGATGGCCGCCGCTGCTCCCGCCCTCGCGGAAGCGCACCGTCCCCAGCGGGAGGTCGAGGTCGTCGTGGATGATGAGCATCGCGGTCGGCTCGATGCGATAGAAACGGAGGAGGGCGGCCACGGCGAGGCCGCTTTCGTTCATCCAGGTCGTCGGCTTGGCGAGGATCACGCGGCGGCCCTCGATCTGTCCGTGCGCTACGAGGGCCTGGCGTTCGCGGCGGGAGAAGGTGAGCCTGTAGGCCGCGGCCACCTCCTCGACGGCGCGGAAGCCGATGTTGTGGCGATTGCGGGCGTAGCGCGGCCCGGGATTCCCCAGCCCGACGATGAGGGCCGTCATCCTCGTTTCTGCGAGCGGAGATAGCGACGCCATGCGACCTTGCCGGCCAGATAGAGGCCGCCGAGCAGGTAGAAGAAGACCGCCAGCCACGCGCCTGCGAGGAAGGCGGCCTTCAGTTCCTCGGCGGAGGGGAAGGGCGATTCGTCCTTTGCCGTCTCCTCCTCATCCGACGCGGGGGATTGCTCCTCCTGGTCGGGTGTCGGTGCCGGGGTGAAGGTCGGCGGTTGTTCGATCGTCGGGACGATGATCGCACCTTCCGAAGTCGGGACGGGTGTGGGGTTTGCTGCTGCCGTCTCCGGTGTCGCCGTCGGCGTTGGTGTCGGCGTAGCTTCCTCGTTCTGGACGGTGATGTTGTTCACGAACTGGAGGAAGGGGGTGTCATTGCCGACTTCGTAAACGGCCAGGGCCAGCGTGTACTGTCCGTTGGGAATCTGCGTCGTGTCCCAGGTGGCCAGCGGGCCGTTCACGACCATCGTCTGCACGCCGAAGACGATCGGCACCCATTGGGAATCTCCCGTTGGGCGCGGCCCCGGCGCGTAGAGCACGCCGTAGGAGCTAAAGTTGGGATGCGAGGCCGTCCCCTGGATGGTTACCTCGCCGCTGACCACGCTTCCCTCGGTCGGGAAGGTGATGGCCGGTCCTTCCTGGGGCAAGGTGGCCCCCATCACCTGCCAGGGCCGGCTCAGCAGAAGTATGATGACGATGACAAACCAGCGCCCTATCGTTCCCCGCCGCATACCCTCTCCTTACCGTCGCACGAATCCGGTGCTCAGCAGTGTATCACGGACGAGAGAGAGGGCAACTGCTGGCGCGGCTGCCCCGTGCCACGAAACACGGACTACGGATACGAGTACTAAGTGATATTTGCTTTTCGCCCTGCCTCGTGCTATAATGAGCCTGCTCTGCTCGAATACGGAGCGGTACCTATGGAAAACGAAAAACTCTCCTTGCAGGAAGGAGCTGAAGAGGTGGGGGCAGAGAGATTGCCCTTCTTCGAGAAGCTCTTCGACAAGGTCGCTCGGTGGGTCGTCCGGCTTCGGCGTGATCGTCGAGGTGTTGCTGCCCTGCTGGGGCGGTACAGCTCGCACATTGGGCTGGTAGCCCTGGCGCTGGTGCTCTTCTTCGTCAGCCAAATCTCCATCACGCCGGTCAGCGTGGCGAACGAAACAGGCTCGTTTTCTGCCGCGGCGACGCAACAGATGCTCCCTACGCCCACCGAGGAACACGGCGGGCGTCTTTACGTCTCGCGCAACAGCGCTTCCCTCGTCATTGCACGCCACGCCGTCCCCCACACGACCATCCCCGACCGCGTGCGGCTTTCCGTGATCACCTACACCGTCCAGCCCGGCGATACCGTCTTCGGCATCGCCGAAAAGTTCGGCCTTTCGCCCTACACCATCGTCTGGTCGAATATGGAGACGCTGCAGGGTGCGCCGTGGCTCCTCCAGCCCGGTCTGACGCTGGACATTCCGCCGGTGGACGGGGCCTATCACACGGTGCAGGAGGGGGAGACGGTGGAGAGCATCGCCGCCGACTACGAGGTGGAGCCGGAGGCGCTCTACAATATGTGGAACGACATCCGACCCGGACAGCCCTTGCGCGAGGGGCAGCGACTCGTCATCCCCGGTGGCGTGGGCGATGATTTCGACTGGTCGCCGCCGCCGCCGCGCGTTACGGTCGCTTCCGCTTCGTACAGTTCCGGCTTCTGCGGCAACGTCAACGTGAGCGGGCCGGGTGCGAACGGCTGGTTCATCCTGCCGACCGGCTCGACCGAGGTCTCCGGCTGGTACTTCCACGATCCGCACAACCCGCGCCATATCGGGCTGGATTACCGCTGCTACCTCGACGATCCCATCTATGCGGCGGATAACGGCGTCGTCATCTTCGCCGGATGGGGCGGCGGTTACGGCAACCTGGTCAAGGTCGATCACGGGAACGGCTACATCACCTACTACGCTCACCTCGATGCCATCTACGTCCAGTGCGGGCAGCCGATCTACCAGGGGCAGGTCGTGGGGCTTTGCGGGACCACGGGATGGTCCACCGGGCCTCATCTCCACTACGAGATACGTTTCAACGGCGTCCCGCAGAACCCGCAGCTTTACGAACCGTGATGGAGCCGCGAGAGGTTGAGGAGGCACAGCGGTGGCGTGGAAGCTGGTGGGTCCACGCCGTCGCTGTTCTGACGGCACGGGTCTGGCATTGGAACGGCGACCGCCGGGGCAAGCGTCCGCTCATCGGGCGCTGGACCGCCCACCTTGCCCTCGCCTTCGTGCTCCTCTTCGTCGCCGGGCTGAGCCATCTCCCCACCGATAGCGCCAGCGGGGCCGCCTCGGAGGCCGAGGAGGCCACTTTCTCCGCCGCGGCGCTCACCCAGACGCCCCGTCGGGTCATTGTGCATAGCACCCGCGCCCGTCGGCGCGCCGTCGTCGTCCGGCAGGCCCGCCCCCATACCGCCATCCCCGACCGCCCGCGTGAATCGATCATCACCTACACCGTCCAGCCGGGTGATACAGTGCAGAGCATTGCCGCCCACTTCGGTCTCCAGCCGACGACCATCCTCTGGTCCAATCCCCAACTGGAAAAGGTGCCCGATCTGCTGCGCGTCGGCGAAGTCCTCACCATCCTGCCCATCGACGGCGTCTATCACACCGTCGAGGAGGGCGATACGCTGGCTTCGCTCGCCGAGACCTACCAGGTGGAGCCGGAAGCCATCGTGGCCTGTCCCTTCAATCACATCCGCGACGAGGAAGCGCCGCTCCGCGCCGGGACGAAGCTCATCATCCCCAACGGGACGAAGCCCTACGAGCCGCACTACGTTACCGCCTACCAGGGGCCGGTGCCGGAGGACGCGGTGGGCAGCGGTATCTTCCGCTGGCCGACGAGCGGCTACATCAGCCAGGGCTACTGGTACGGCCACCGCGCCATCGACATCGCCAACGCCCTCGGCACGGCCATCGTGGCCGCGGATGGCGGCTACGTCAGCTTTGCCGGCTGGACGGATGTCGGCTACGGCTACCTCATCGTCATCGACCACAACAACGGCTATCAGACCTACTACGCCCATCTGAGCAACATCTTCGTCCAGGAGGGGCAGGAGGTGCAGGCGGGGCAGGTCATCGGCGCGATGGGCAGCACCGGCAACTCGACCGGCCCGCACCTCCACTTCGAAATCCGTTACCACGGCTATCCGACCAATCCCTTCATCTACCTGCCGTAACCTCGGCCTTTTTCATCCTTGTGGGAGGCCATTTTGCTCGACGACAAGGTCTGGGAACGACTCTTGGCCCTTCTGGAGGAGTGGGAGGGCGCCGAGGAGATTCGTCGCCTGCGCGAAGCCGACGAGGAAGCCCTCTCGTGGGAAGAGGCGAAGGCGGAACTGCGGGCCGAGGGGACCGTGGAAATCTGAAGAAAGGTACAGACGATGACACTCCAAACCTTCCTTATCGCTTCGCTGATCGGCTATCTCTTCGGGATGCTCCCCACCGCTTACCTCTTGGGCCACGCCGTGCGCGGCATCGACATTCGCGAGCACGGATCGGGCAACGTGGGTGCCTCGAATGCGACCATCGTCCTCGGCTGGCGCTACGGCGTCATCACCGCCGTGGCGGATGCCTTCAAGGCCTTCCTGGCGATGGAGCTGGTTGCCGGTCTCTTCCCCCTCCAGCCCGCCGTGGCCTACGTCGCCGGCATCGCGGCCATCCTGGGGCATATCTTCCCGCTCGTCCTCCGCTTTCGGGGTGGAAAGGGCGTCGCCGCCCTGATCGGCCTCCTCTTCGGCCTGGATTGGCGGGTGGGCCTGCTGGCCGTCCTCTTCACCGCCGTGGTAACCATCCTCGCCAACTACATCCTCTTTGCCTCGCTGACGCTCTTCACCGCCCTGCCGCTCCTGACGTGGCAGATGGGCTACGTCTGGTTCTGTGTGGTGCTGGCCGTCCTCGTGATGGGCGTCGCTTACTACAAGCACGCCATCAACATCCGCCGCCTGCTGAGCGGCGAGGAAGTCCCTCTGCGCGCAGTGATGCCCCGTAACCGGGGGTAGATGACTACCCTTGAGCGGCAAGCGTGCTATGATAGCGACCGGGGAGAGGCCGTCATATCATTTTTAGGGAGGGACTATGCCTAAGCAGATCGTTTTCACTATCGTGCTCTTCGTACACAACTTGTGTACCGTCCTCTGGGTCGGCGGAATGATGGCCCTGGGCTTCACTGTCATGCCCTCGGCCAAGCAGGTGCTGGGGATGGGGCCGCAGACCAAGAAGCTGATGGACGCCATTCAGAAGCACCTGAGCCGCATCGTTTATGTCTGTATCGTCCTCCTCATCGCCACCGGCATGCTGATGGCCAAGCGCTCCCCTGCTTTCCAGGGACTCTTCCACTTCGGGAACCCCTACGCGACGGCGCTTTCCGTCAAGCACATCCTCACCATCCTGATGGTCGTCATCGCGCTGGTGCGCAGCATCGTCCTCGGCCCGAAGGAAGGCCCCGCCGCCCAGCAGCAGGAGAAGCTCAAGAACGCCCTGCTCTTCGTCAACATCGCCTTCGGATTGGTCGTGCTCTTCCTCAGCGCCTACTGCACCGCCGTCGGCTAAATCAACGGCACGAAAAAGAGGAGCGCACCCCGGCGGTGCGCTCCTCTTCGTGAGTCGGCCTCTACCATCCCCACGGGCGGTAGCGGAAGATGACCTCCCATCGTCCGGCGGGGACGGGCACGGCGCGGAAGAGGATGTCGGCGTGGAGCACGGGGCCGCCGTTGGCTTCCCAGGCCGGATACCAGCCATCCCGCAGGAGGAGGTAGCCCGCCCTCTCGCTCCGGCCACGCACGACGACCCGCTGCGCTTCGTAGGCGACGATCTGCACCGTCGCGTCGGGCGGTGCATCGGGCGCGGGCAGCCCCTCGCAGGGCGGGGCCGAACTCTCCCCCGCGTAGAGCACCACCCGCCGCGCCGGATCGAAGTCCGGCTCGCGCATCACCGCCAGCGCCTCCTCCGCATCGGCCACCGTGCAGCCCTGCGGGATGAAGCTCGCCCTCGGCGGCGGCTCGTCGGCGTAGATCTTCACGTCGCCGGAGTGGATGAGCCGGAAGCGCGGCGAGAGCGTCAGCGACTGGAAGTCGCCCGTTCGCTCGTCCACCAGCGTCGCACCCTCCAGGGC
>Ga0256831_1001675_pt1 | contig 11701 bp, 11 predicted proteins | sample 132544metaG_FD_189087 | JGI IMG/M metagenome (GOLD analysis project Ga0256831, IMG submission 189087) | Hydrothermal vent microbial communities from Lau Basin, Pacific Ocean - 132-544 | ecosystem: Environmental > Aquatic > Marine > Hydrothermal vents | place: Pacific Ocean: Lau Basin | collected... | reverse complement strand
TTATTTTTCCATCGGCATTTACCTTGGTCCCTGCGTGAAACAGATAAATATTATCAGGCAACATTAAATCCAACCCGAAAATTTCTTTTCCTTTTTCATAAGCATTAGGATAACCCTCCGAAGCCGCAACAACAGTAACGGAAAACTTCCCATTCCTAAAAGAAACTAGTGTTTTATCCAACTTTCCTAAAGCGGCTGAGTGGAGTAATCGGGCAAAATCTCCTTCGATTAAGGGAAGAATTGCCTGCGTTTCAGGGTCGCCGAATCTGCAATTATATTCAATTACTTTTGGTCCATCTTTTGTAATCATCAAACCGAAGAATAACACGCCTTTAAATTTCCGTCCGATTTTTTTCATTGAGGATATTGTCGGAAAAATTATTTCATTATCAATTCTCCGGAGCATTTCATCCGTAACAAAAGAAGCCGGGGCGTATGCTCCCATTCCTCCTGTATTGGGTCCATTGTCATTATCGTAAATTCTTTTATGATCCTGTGAAGGAGGAAGAAGTAAATAATTCACTCCGTCTGTAACCGCGAAAACAGAAACTTCCGGTCCTTCGAGAAATTCCTCAATCACAACTTTTTTACCTGCCGAACCGAATCTCTTATTATCGAAAAAATCATAAATTGTCTTTTCGGCAATATCGTAATTATCACAAATAATTACGCCTTTCCCGGCAGCCAAGCCATCGGCCTTAATTATAACCGGATAACTTATTTTATCTAAATAAGTTAAGCATTCCTCTTTTTCGTAATTTGTAAATACTCTGAAAGCAGCTGTGGGGATAGCAAACTCCTTCATGAAGTTTTTGGCAAAAGATTTTTCACCCTCGATTACCGCAGCATTTTTACTCGGTCCGAAAACATGAATTCCGTTATTTTCCAAAAAATCGGTTAACCCGTTCACCAGCGGCTGCTCCGGGCCGATAACAACAAGATTAATGTTTTTCTCTCTTGCGAATGATAAAATTCCGTCAAAATCGTCCGGAGAAAGATTAAGATTCTCACCCAAATTAGCAGTTCCGCCATTTCCGGGAATAAAAAACAATTTATTAACGGATTTACTTTCAGCCAATTTGTAACCTAACGCGTGCTCCCTACCACCGGAGCCGATAACCGCTACGTTCATTCTTTATTTACCACTAAAAATTGAAAAACTTTAGTTAATTCTTCTGTTAAACTCTTTCTTTCATGCTGTTCCACAAATTCATCTTTTGGAACAGGGAGTTTCCCCGCTTTATAATCTTTATAAATTTCAATTATCTTTTCCTTTATTTCATTTACATCATCGGGAGAAGTAAGATAGGAAGCATCGTATTCATCCAGAACTATTTTTGCCGCACCTTCGGGTAAATTCGCAAAAACCGGCTTCCGTGCTCCGACATATTCCAGAACTTTACCGGGAAGGATGGAATCGATGTTTTTTCTTTTCCCAATCATAAGCCAAAGTATGTCGCTCGAAATAATTTTACGAACGGCTTCTTTATGCTCAAGATATCCGTAAACTTTAACTATTGTCTGTAACCCAAGCTTACGTATCATTTTAACGTATGTCCTATCTACGATTCCAACAAGATGAAATTCAATGTCCGAAGCAATATCGGGATTTTCCAGAACCAATCTGCGCAGAGCTTTAAAGATAAATTCCGGCGTTGTGTATTCAATAAAATTCCCCGAATGAGTAATTAAAAGCTTATTGTTTTCCTTTTTAATGGGAGCATTCTTATCAAAATCTTCTTTATCATATCCGTGTCTGATGATAATCACATCTTCATGCCTTAAAAAAGGAAAATCTTTCAGAAGTTTTTCTTTAATTTTTCTATTCGTTACGGTAACTTTATCAGCCCCTTTAAGCGCGGCATATTCCAACTTGTAATGCATAAACTTATGCGCTTTCGTAGGATAAAAAGCGAAGTAACTCTCATACCATAAGTCTCTGTAATCAAACACGATAGGCACATCGAACTTTTCTTTTAACTTAGCGATTTCCGAGAAAGCCGAAAACGGAGGTCCGGTTACAAAAACTACGTCAAATTTTTTCTCCTCAAGCAGTTCCCCCGCAATTTGAAAAGCTTTTTTTGACCATGATTTTTTGTTATCGGGAATAAAAATAGTCTGACTGATTTTATTCAATACTTTCCTTACGGATTCTCTCGGGGCTTTTGATGTTCCGATTTTTTTTAATACGGTATTCGGATCAAGCGCTTCGGTACGGATAATATTTATCTTTCTTTCCGTAATCTCCCGGAGCATGTTTTCGTCGTAAGCAAAATAAGCTGTTTTTCCGGTTGTAATAACGGTAGGGTTCCACCCGAAATCGGGCATATATTTAACAAACTTCAGAGTTCTCTGAACCCCGCTTAACCCCATAGGAGGGAAATAATATGCAATAACAAGAACATTAAACACAAGATACCTATGATTTATTTATTTGATAATTTGGGGCTTCCTTAGTCATTATTACGTCATGCGGATGACTTTCCCGCAAACCGGCTCCGGTAATTTTAACAAAGGATGCGTTGTTTTTCATTTCAGTTATATTCCGTGCTCCCACATATCCCATTGCGGCTCTTAATCCGCCGATAAATTGATGCAGCGTATCTTCAAGAGCGCCTTTATATGGAACGCGTCCTTCAATTCCTTCGGGAACAAGCTTTTTAATATCATCTTCCATATCTTGAAAATAGCGGTCTTTGCTTCCCCGCTTCATCGCCGCCAACGACCCCATTCCACGATATTCCTTAAAACTTCTCCCTTCGTACAAAACTTTTTCGCCGGGGGTTTCCTCAACGCCGGCAAGCATTCCGCCAATCATTACGGAATCCGCTCCTGCAGCAATCGCCTTTGCAATATCTCCGGTCTGTTTTATTCCGCCGTCTGCAATCAGCGGAATTCCTCTTTTGCGAGTAGCTTCGGCAACCTTTAAAACGGCTGAAATCTGAGGAACTCCTACTCCCGCCACAATCCGCGTTGTGCAAATGGAGCCTGCTCCGATTCCCACTTTAACGGCATTTACTCCGGCGTCGATTAAATCGTCCGCGGCTTCGGAGGTAACAATATTGCCCGCAATCAGTTGCAAATCGGGATACGCCTTTCTGATTCCCTTAATTGTTTCCACAACGCCACGGGAATGCCCGTGCGCCGTATCAACGACGATTGTATCCACGGATGCCGAAACGAGCGCCTCAACGCGTTCAAACGTATCTCCGGAAACTCCGACCGCAGCGCCGACGCGCAATCGTCCGAGATTATCCTTACAAGCGTTAGGATACTTCTCCTTCTTCGAGATATCCTTAAATGTAATTAAACCTTTCAAAATTCCGTTATCGTCAACAACGGGGAGTTTCTCAATTTTATATTTCTGGAGTAACTCTTTTGCTCCTTCAAGCGTGGTTCCTTCGGGAGCGGTAATAAGATGTTCTTTAGTCATCAATTTGGAAACAGGAAGCGCAAAATCCGGAGTAAATCGCATATCGCGATTGGTAATTATACCGATTAATTTGTTATTTTCGTCAACAATCGGAATACCGGAAATATGATATTTATGCATAATTTCTTCCGCGTCCCCTACTGTTTTATCCACGGTAAGAGTAATAGGATCGTGAATCATTCCGCTTTCATATCGCTTCACTTTGTCAACTTCGTCTGCTTGCTCCGCAACAGTCAAGTTCTTATGGATGATCCCGATTCCTCCGTTCTGCGCCATTGCGATAGCCATTTTTGATTCGGTTACGGTATCCATTGCGGCGGAAATAAACGGCGTTAACAGTTCAATATCCGTTGTCAATTTTGACCTTAAATCAACCTCCCTCGGTAATACTTCCGACTTACTCGGGATTAGAAGAATATCATCGAAAGTCAAACCTTCAAACAAAACCTTATTTTCTATCATCTTTTCTCCAAAAATTTTTAGGAACCTTTACAAAACCTAAAATTGTCATATTGAGTTCGCCAAAACGAAAATGGGAGCCGTTCAAAATATCTTTAAACTCGGTATAAATACCTGTTTTGAGATTCTTCATTCCGCCCCCAACCCATAAACGGTCGGGGCAAGATTCGCTCCACTCAGAATGACATTTTGCTAAGTTATGCAAAGCCTTCTTTTAATTAAAAGCGGGAATTCCCGTTATATCTTCCCCTATAATCAGGGTGTGCATTTCATGCGTTCCTTCATAAGTTTTCACGGTCTGCAAATTGTTCAAATGGCGCATTACCGGATATTCCGCAAGAATTCCGTTTGCTCCGTGTAACTCTCTTGCGTCCTGAGCAATCTTAAGAGCTTGCTCCACATTATTTCTTTTAGCCATTGAAATTTGCGTATGCTTAACTTCGCCGGAATCTTTTAATCTTCCCAACTGCAAAACAAGGAGCTGCGCTTTGGTTAATTCTGTCAACATATTCACGAGCTTAAGCTGTGTAAGTTGGTATGACGCAATAGGTTTACCGAATTGAATTCGAGTTTTGGAATACTCCAGAGAAGAATCGTAACAAGCCATCATTGAGCCGACAACGCCCCAAGCGATACTGTACCGCGCCTGATTCAAACACATCAAAGGAGAACGCAATCCGGTGGTTTTCGGGAGCAAAGCGCTTTCCGGAACAAAAACATCTTCCATTATCAGCTCGGAAGTAATTGACGCCCGGAGGGAATGTTTTCCGGTCATTAATACCGACGAAAAACCCTCGCTGTTCGTATCCACAATAAATCCTCTGACCTTTCCATCAAGCTTTGCCCAAACAATCGCTACGTCGGCAATCGAGCCGTTTGTAATCCACATCTTGGTTCCGTTCAGAATGAAACCATCCTCGGTTTTTTCCGCTTTAGTTAACATGCCTCCTGGATTCGAACCGAAATCCGGCTCCGTCAATCCGAAACAGCCGATTAAATCTCCGGTAGCGAGTCTATGCAAATACCTCTTTTTCTGCTCCTCGGTTCCGAACGTAAATATCGGATACATTACCAGTCCGCCTTGGACGGAAGCAAAACTTCTCAGTCCGGAATCGCCTCTTTCCAACTCCTGCATCGCCAAACCGTATGCTACGTTTGAAACGCCTGCTCCGCCGTATTCTTCCGGCAAAGTCATTCCGAGCAGTCCCAATTCTCCCATCCTGCGAACCAATTGAGTAGGAAAAGTCCCTTTTATGTAATATTCCTCGATAATCGGGAGCACCTCTTTATCGGTGAATTCCCGTACCGTATTTCTGATTAACCTTTCTTCTTCGGTCAATAAATTTTCTATGTTGTAATAATCAACACCTTTAAAATTCGGCATTATTAATTTCCTTTCTAACTTCTTCAATTATTCGGTTAATTATTCTTGTTGAATACGCCTTATAAGTAAGATGACTTCGCAGTTTAGCCGGAATATCCGTACTGTTTCTAGCCTTCAAACTTTTAAGTTTTTTGGCGGCTAATTCCCTTGCATTTGCAAAAACATCCTCTTCGTCAAGAGAATCTAACTCGTTTTCAATCAAGGTCTTATCAACGCCCTTTTTAAGTAAATCATAATAAATTGCTTTAGGAGATTTCTTCTTATAATTAAATCTTGATCGGACATAAATTTCAGCGAAACGTTCATCGCTTAAAAGATTTAATTCGACAAGTTCCGCGACAACCTTTTTAATATTTCCGGCTGAATATCCTCTTGTTTTCAATTTATCGTTAAGCTCTTTAGAAGAATGCTCCCGGCGTGCCAGCATTCTCAAAGCGCTTGTCTTAATCAAAAAAATCTCATTAATATTAATGAGATTTTCTTTTTGTTCGCAATTTATTTCATCGCCAACCTTCAGCCGGGCGTCTTCAAATACCGGCTTGGCAAACTGAAGTTTTTCGCCGTTATCAAACAACAGATATACTTTCCCTCGCCAAATATTTATTTTTTGAATAACCACTCGGACAAATCCTTATTCTGCGGAAGCGGTTTCTTCGGGAACGTCTTCTTCAATAATTCCCAACTGAACTTTTACGTCGTGCTCCAGACTGTTCATCATTTCGGGATTTTCTTTCAGTTTACGTCTGAATTGATCTTTCCCCTGAAAACGATCTTCATTGTATGTGAACCACGAACCGCTTTTCTTTATCAGTCCGAACTCAAGCCCAAGGTCGATTAAATCACCGGTTTTGCTGATTCCTTCGTTGTACATAATATCAAACTCAACGGTTTTGAATGGCGGAGCAACCTTATTTTTAACGATTTTTACTCTGGTTCTGTTGCCGACAACCTCCTGCCCATCCTTCAGCGCCGCAATTCTGCGAATATCAATTCTAACCGAAGAATAGAATTTAAGAGCGTTTCCGCCGGTGGTTGTTTCAGGACTGCCGAACATAACTCCGATTTTGCTCCGGAGCTGGTTGGTAAAAATAACTACGGTTTTGGAACGGCTTACCGCTCCTGTAATCTTTCGCAATGCCTGCGACATCAATCTCGCCTGAACTCCCATTTGAGCGTCTCCCATATCCCCTTCCAATTCGGAACGTGGAACAAGAGCCGCAACGGAATCAATTACGATTACGTCAAGAGCATTGCTCCGTACCAGAGTATCTACAATTTCAAGAGCTTGCTCCCCATAATCAGGCTGGGAAACCAGCAAGTTATTTACATCAACGCCTAATTTTTGCGCGTAACCAATATCCATAGCGTGCTCCGCATCAATAAATGCGGCTAAACCGCCGGTTTTCTGGGCTTCGGCAACAATATGTAAACAGAGAGTAGTTTTACCGGAAGATTCCGGACCGTATATTTCAACTATTCTTCCTCTCGGAACGCCTCCGATTCCGAGCGCGGCGTCAATCGAAAGGGAACCTGTGGAAATCGATTCGATTTTATTAATTACATTGTCTCCGAGACGCATAATCGTTCCCTTGCCGTATGTTTTTTCAAGATTGGAGATTGTTTCCTGCAACATCTCCAATTTTCTTTCTTTTTCAGAAGCAACTGATTTTTCTTTAGCCATTTTATTTTCCTTTTAAATTATATCTTTCTAAAATTTCATAAACCGAACCTTTCGGGAGCAGCCTGCTTTTAACAAGCAGAATTTCATCGGCAGTAAAAGTTTTCTCCGTAAATTTATGATTATTAAACTTCTCCAAAATACTTTTTTCGGTTCTCTCTCTAACTCTGTAAAGCGTCAAGTGAGGCGAAAACTTTCTCCGCTCAACCGGGAATCCGACTTCGCTTAACCTGCGTTCAAGTTCTTTCTGATAATCAGCGAGCGCTCCGTTATATTTAAAACCCGCCCATAATACTTTCGGTTTTTTATCGCGATAAAACGCTCCGAATCTATCTAACGTCAGTCGAACAGGCTTTTTATCGGCTATAAATTTTTCAAGAACACTTTTAATCTCTTCGATTTTTGTTTCTTCCACATCGCCGAGGAATTTCAGAGTAATATGAAATTTCGAAGAGTTTTCCCACTTTAATTTCCGAAAATTATCAACTTCATTTATCTGCTTTAGAATATATTCCCTGACTTCACCGGGAATTTCAAGAGCAATAAAACATCTAATCTTCATCGGAAATGCCCAACAGATAACGCCGCACAATATCAAGAGCCTGCTGAGAAGTTTTATCCTTATTCGTTAATCTGTCGTCGCCGAAATGGAACTCGCGTACCTTACAGCCGTTTTCGTCGGACAAACCGATATAAACCAAACCTATCGGTTTGTTCATTGTAGCTCCGGTCGGTCCCATAATTCCGGTAACCGACAATCCCAAATCCGTGCCGCAGCTTTGTCTGATTCCAATTGCCATCTGCTCGCAAACTTCGGGACTGACAGCTCCGTTTGTCTGAAGCGTATCTTCGTCAACGTTAAGAAGCTCAACCTTTGCGCCGTTGCTGTAACTTACAATTCCCCTCTCGAAGTAGCTGCTCGAACCGGGAATATCGGTCAATCTTGATGCAATCAAACCTCCGGTGCATGATTCCGCCGTTGAAATTGTCATATCCCGGTCAATCATCAACTTAGCGACGACTTCCTCCAACTTCTGATTATCCGTTCCGTAAATATATCTTCCTACTTTGCTTCTTATTCTCTGTTCAATCTGCAACAGTTTATCCATCGCTTCGTTGCGCGTTTCCCCTTTTACCGTCAGGCGCATTCTGACGCCGAACTGATTAGGCAGAAAAGCCATTGATGCGCCGTCGAGCAATTCCTTCAAGTCGCCTAATTTCAGAGCCAACTCCGACTCCGGCAATCCGGTAGTAAGAAGGGTTTTCCTTACAACATTATTTCCGGTAAAATTGCCCAGCGTTCTTAAGCGCGAGCAAATAAAGTCATCTACCATTGCTTTCATTTCAATCGGAACGCCGGGCATCACCGCAAGATATTTTTCGCCGTGTTTAATCCACATTCCCGGCGCCGTTCCTTTCGTATTGGGAATCATCTCCGCATTTGCGGGAAGCAATCCTTGAGATTTGTGAATCTCTTTAAATTCCATTCCCCGCTTTTCAAGGAATTGCTTTGTATTTTCCAGAGCTTCCTCGTTCTCAACCAATTCGGTATTGAAGTAACTCACAACGGCTTCGCGCGTAACGTCGTCGTGCGTTGGGCCTAATCCCCCTGTCATTAAAACAAGGTCGGCGTAGTTGAATCCGTTATCCAATTCCCTTTTAATCGCTTCAACATCATCGGGAATATCGCATATTTTCACTACGTCCAATGAGATTTCGGTCATCTTTTGCGCAATATAAGACGCATTTTTATTGATAACCTGACCTATTAGCAACTCGTCCCCAATACTGATTATGTAAGCTTTCATAGTAGTTTTATTTTATTATTAAGTAAATAGTTATTTGTCCGATAATATTTGCGTACAATGCCGCTATAACATCATCCGCCATTATTCCCAATCCGCCTTTTAACTTCTCGGCGTTTCTTACCGGGAACGGTTTAAGAATATCAAAAAATCTCCAGACAATAAATATAAAAATTATTGAATAAAGATTTAAAGGAATTGCGAAAAAGGCAATCCACGTTCCGACAAACTCATCAAGCGTAAATTGTCCCGGGTCTTTGCCGTATTCAACTTCAAATTTGCCGCCGATATATATTCCATAGAAGAAAAAAACAAGGACCAGCGCCGCAAGCGCTTCCCGTCCCAAAGGGAGAAAAGCCAGCGCCAGTAAGCTTCCCACCGTTCCGGAGGCAAAAGGAAAATATCCCGTTAAGAGTCCGCTTCCAATCAATTTTTCAAACTTGTTGGGTTTCATTTTTTCTTAGTCAGCCGAAAAAGATTTCTGTTATGAATAAAATAGTCAATCAATGTGTAAAGCGTAAGTACCGTAATTGCCAGCATCGTCCAATAAATTGCCGTCTGGTTATCAAGGAAAGCGAGTATTTCCTTACAGATTCCTTTACCGAGATCAACTTTTTCAAGAAAATAAAGAAGAAGAAGAAAATAAAGAAACGCCATTTGGATAAAAGTTTTTGCTTTGGCAATAGAACTGGTTTTGAAATCAAGCTCTTTTATCTCGGCATATATTCTGACTCCGGTAATAAAAAAATCACGGAAAACAACAATCAGCACCATCCAAAGCTCAAGTCTGCCGATAACGACAAACCCGAAAAAAGCTGTGGAAGTAAGGATTTTATCCGCGAGAGGATCAAGGAATTTTCCCCAATCTGTGATATAGTTGTACTTTCTCGCAAGCCAGCCGTCGTACCAGTCCGTAAGGGCGGCGATAAAAAAGACAAAAACCGAAATAAGGTTCATCGTAAGATTATCGCTCAAAAAGAGCCATAAAAAAACCGGCGTGAGTAAAATCCGCAGGACCGTTAATTGATTGGGTAAGACCATTACTCCCCTAATTCTTGGAGATATTTAAACTCGTAAATTCCGGTGCTGTGTCCATCTTTCCAGAAAATATTAACCGCATAATTTCCTACAATCTCCATCTTAATGATTTCATATTTGCCGCCGATGTTAAGCGTCGGGAACGCTTCCTTGTACTCAACCTTCTTGTCTTTCTTCGAGGCGCATTCCGCGCAGGGACAAGCGTCCCGTAATTTCTTCAGCGGGATTTTGGTTTCGCTGTTATCGTTCCACAAAATATATAAGTTTTCTTTATTCTGAACTTCAATTTTAACGGGAGATTTCATTTTAACCTTTCATTTTTAAATTAGAGAATATCCTGTAAGTATTTTTAAAGCCGCATTATATTTATTCGTTGTATTCCGAATAATTTCCTCCGGCAGTTTGGGAGCCGGCGGCTCTTTATTAAAATTAATCGAAAGAAGATAATCACGAACGTACTGCTTGTCAAAGCTTTTCTGAGAGCCCCCCTTTTTGTAATCTTCAATTGGCCAGAACCGCGAGGAATCGGGAGTAAGGACTTCATCTATCAAAATTACTTCTCCGTTTACGATTCCGAATTCCAGTTTCGTGTCCGCAATAATAATTCCTTTTGCCTCGGCGTAATCCGAAGCTTTTTTATAAATCTCGAGTGTGTAATTTTTTACCTTATCGTATATATCTCCGCCGACAATCTTTCTTGCCTCTTCCTCGGTAATATTTTCATCGTGTTCGCCGATTTCCGCCTTTGTGGAGGGAGTAAAAATCGGTGCGGGGAGTTTTTCGGATTCCTCCAAACCCGCAGGAAGTTCAATTCCGCAGACGCTTCCTTTTTCCTGATATTCTTTCCAGCCGCTTCCCGAAATATATCCGCGCACAATGCACTCAAGCGGAATCAGAACAGCTTTTTTTACAAGCATAGAACGTCCTTCGAGAGTTTCGCGGTACTTCCGGGCTTCGGGAGGAAACTCGTCGATGTTTGTCGTAATCAGATGATTTTTAACAATACTTTCCGTTTCGCGAAACCAGAACTCCGAAATCTTTGTAAGCGCCTTTCCTTTAAGGGGAATTCCATCGCGCATAATTACATCGAACGCTGAAAGTCTGTCGGTTGAAACAATTAAAAAGCTATCGCCGAGGTCGTAAATGTCTCTTACTTTTCCTCTTTTGAAAAGCGTTAAATCGGGGAAATCGGTTTCAAGTACAACGGTCATTTAATATACCTTTCGATAAGAAATATATAATTTAATTAAGAATTAAAATATAAATACACTCTTACCGTTATTCAAGATGTAAATTACTCTTGAAGAAATTAATTATGCGGCTTGAAACGTAAAACGAACGGGGGTAAGCGCAAGACATATTAGAGACTGAAGTTAAAAAAATTAAAAAAACCAACCTTCGGGGGAAAATTCCCCCGAAAGCCGGAATTGAGATAAATTTTAGAAAGCTTTTTATTAACCACTGGATATGTCATTCTGCTCCTTCGACAATACGGAACGAGAGAAGAATCTTAAAACCGGTAATTATACCGAATTTAGAGATATTTCGGACGGCTTACTCCTTCGCCCCCAACGAAAAGCGGTCGGGATAAACGTGGCGAACTCAATATGACAAATTTAGGTTATGCAAAGGTTTCTTTTACATAATTTTTTCATATCCGTTATTTGCAAATCTCGAGATTCAAAAATTCAAATATTGCCAACCAAAAGTGCGAAGCGCTTAAATTTATAATAACTATGAATAAAATCCACAAAGAAGATATATCTTAAAATAACAAGAACCGAGAATGCAGTTCAATTTATTTTTAATTTTAACAAATATAAGAGAAAAAGTCCTTTTCTAATTTTTAATTTGTCAGACAACAAATTATTTCTTAAATTACTATTGTATAAATTGTTGTGATA
>Ga0256831_1001674_pt1 | contig 11703 bp, 5 predicted proteins | sample 132544metaG_FD_189087 | JGI IMG/M metagenome (GOLD analysis project Ga0256831, IMG submission 189087) | Hydrothermal vent microbial communities from Lau Basin, Pacific Ocean - 132-544 | ecosystem: Environmental > Aquatic > Marine > Hydrothermal vents | place: Pacific Ocean: Lau Basin | collected... | reverse complement strand
GTGTATATAGAGTGACTTGCTATCCTTAATACAGAATAAGCATAATTCAGATATATGAAAGGAATAGAATTTATAGTTTATGTGAAAGATCAAGAAAAGAGTACTTACTTTTATGAAAAGCTACTGAAGATTAAACCTTCTTTATTTGTTCCCGGAATGACGGAATTCGAACTTTTTGAAAATATAAAATTTGGACTTATGCCTGAAGATGGAATTAGTAAAATCTTATCTTCAAAAACGCCACATCCTAAAATGGGAAATTGGATACCGAGATGCGAACTTTATCTAAAAGTAAAAGAGCCAAAGAAATATCTTCAAAGAGGCATTGAATTAGGAGGAAAAGAAATTAGCAGATTTCAAAAAAGAGATTGGGGAGACAAAGTTGGATACATTGCGGATTTAGACGGGCATATAATTGCATTTGCACAAGATATTTAGTTAAGAAAGACTATCTTAAAAAGAATACTTTGACCGCAATAGATTCAGGTTGCTCAAAACTATTAGTGCCAGTGCTTAAAGCGGTATAAACCCCGGATCCAACTCTATTACCATGTAGATCTTGCCCATTCCAAATCGCTTGACCTCCTAAGGCTTTTGTCTCAAATACTAAATGACCATTTACATCTACAATTTTCACGATTGCATCTCTCGCAAGCCCTTTAAAAGCAATAGGGCCATCATAATCAGGGGATACGGGATTGGGGAATGCATAAGCATATCTACTGTTTTTAGTCGCTCCTTCAAGTGTTTTTGTCTTGTAACTCAATACTCCTTTCGAAGTACCTATTATGATCTCTCCGGTTTCATCATTATATGCCAAGTCGGTAATATTATCATCAAATAAGGGACTGTTATCGCGGGTAAAATGCATCAGTTCATCTTCTCCTGATGAAGATAGAACGTACACTCCACTCGAACTCCCTATCCATTTTCTATTTGCTCCATCGACTTCGATTGCAGTAATATTAACTTTGTCCAATACATGAGCCGGAATGCCTTCTAGTACTGTTACTTTTATCGAGCCTTTACAAGAGCCATCAAAAACACCAGATGCACACTCAAACACTACCGGACCGGCATCTGTTCCAACCCAAACATTACCGTCTAGATCAGTTTTTATGTAATTAACAGTGTTTGACGGCATATTTGTATTAGATTTTGTCAAAGAGACTTGAATATCATCAGTAGGATCATTGATTGTACCATTATAGTTGTAAACAATAACACCAGAGTTAACTATTTTAATCCATATATTATCATTGGCATCAACTTCCATTTCACCCACATTTGTAGAATTATTCAATAATTTGAAATTGTACCATTTTTTATCTTTAGTGTATACGACTAGTGGCTTTAATGCTAAAAAATTGCTTATCCATAGATTATTGTCACTATCGAATTGCATATCAATAACCCGTTCACGGTCATAGTTGCCTTGTGCTCCGTCCAATTTATATCCTGTACTTTCTTTATCGAATACTTTTATGCTTTCATCAGCGGCGTTTAATTCTAGAATACCACCATAATTTGTTCCTACGAATACTCTATCGTCAATCGGAGATGGTTCGATAGTTAAGAAATTTATCATGTCTCTTTTCTTTATCGTATCATTGGAATCTTGATTATAATTTTCCCATTTTCCTTCTTCCAGTATATAAAATCCGGCTCTGGTATCGGCGTAATCGAAACTATTTTTCTTTGCTCCACCTGAAGATATGTATATTTTATCTCCGTTTGTTTCGATATCCCAGTTTTCGTTTGAATAAGGAGAATTTATAATAATTTCATTGCAAGAACCATCGATACCATCCGTCCATTTGATATTGTGCCATTGATCGGTATACCAAACCCTGTCATTCTCATCAATTAAAATATCCTGTATAATCGATGCACATGTATTTATTTCTTTGATAGAATCATTTTTATCTACAAAAACAGCTTTTGCCCTTTTGATTTCATCGTTGTATTTAGCCATGACAATATAATCTTCAAATGAATTAGCAAATATACTTTTATAGTCATTATCCTCATTTGTATAAATTAATTCATAGCTATCATTATTCAGTTTTAGAAGATTTTCATCGGATAAAACATATATTGAATTATTAAAATTGAGTAGATCAGTGCATGCAAAATCAAATTGTTTTTGCCATTGCAAAAAATCTGCTAGATTATTATCTTCATTTTTTTCCAATGAATAAAGCCCCTCACTTGTTCCCATGTACAAAACATTATTTTTTTGTACAATACCATTTACCGGAAATGGCGTGAAACAAGTAAATCCAAAATCAAAAGTCTTTAAGTTGAATTCCGTTACTCCAAAATCAAATGAAAAATAAGCATAGGTGTCATTTGCAATATAAATATCGTTTATCTCCTTTTGTCCTAGTAAATTCAGGTTGTTTTTAATATCCGGTATTTGGTATGTATCTTCATCGGTCAATACATCAATATTCCCATTTTTATAAACAATAATCAACTGGTTATTATAAGGGTCATATTTGTGATCCAATATCTCTACATCATCCAATGCATTGATCTTATCGATAAATTCAATGGAAAAATCCTCTTTGTCTATAGAAAACATAGAAATATCGTTGGAGCAGAATATTTTATTCTTTGTCTCCGATATCTTTGAACTGGACTTAAAAGAAAGATATGATTTCCATTCCCCAAATAACAGATGGCTTTGTCCTTCTAATTGCAAGCTAAAACTAAAAATAATCAAAAAGCAAAAGAGTTTTATGGTATTGGTCATAATTGAATTTTTATTCAATAAGTATAACAATGGAAGAGCCTTATTATTGTTTTATACCTTGTTTTTTTAATATTGAATTAAATTAATGTATCTTCGTTTTTTATATGAATTTGGCATCATTTATAGCACGAAGATTGGCTTCAGGAGAGAAAAACAGTATCTCATCTACAATAATAAAAATTGCTATTGTAGCAGTAGGATTGAGTGTAGCTGTAATTATTATTACTGTTTTTATGATTAGGGGATTTCAATTTGAGATTTCAGATAAAGTATTTGGATTTTATGGTCATATTGATATACTTAGCTTTGATTCAGGAGAAGAATTGAGCATCACTCCTTTGAAAAACTATGATGAATATTTGGATAAAATAAAAAAGCTTAATGATGTTAAGTACATCGACGAGGAAGGTATGACTAGAAATGCAATTGCCGGCGTCAAACATACTCAAAAATACATACTTTATCCTGCTATAATAAAGTCAAAAACCGAATATGAAGGTATTGGATTAAAGGGTGTTGGAAAGGATTTTGATTTTGAAAGAATGAAAAATTATCTTGCAGAGGGAAGATTTCCAGCTTTTGGAACTGATTCTGCATTAAAAGAAATAGTGATATCAAAACTCACGGCTAATAGGCTAAATCTCAATGTGGGCGACAAGCTCATCGGCAACTTTTTCAAGAAAAGTGACCAAAGGAAAAAAGCGCTTAAGGTGGTCGGTATATACAATACCGGTCTGGCAGAATTTGATAAAAAATTAGCTTTGGTTGATATCAATCTTCTCAGAGATATATTGGGATGGGGAAAAGATGATATTGGTGGTATTGAGGTTTTTTTGGACAATATTACAGATATGTCCACGATAAGTGAATATATACATGTAGAGTTATTGCCGGCAGATGTTCAGTCTATTACCATTAAACAAAAAGAGCAAATGATATTTGAATGGCTCGAATTGCAAAATGTCAATGAAAGAGTTATACTTATTTTAATGTTAATCGTATCTATTATCAATATGATGACGGCATTGCTAATATTGATTTTGGAAAAGACAAATATGATTGGTATACTAAAAGCAATGGGGATGAAATCTTGGAGTATAAGACGTATCTTTTTATACCATGGAGCATATATTATTATTTTGGGTCTTATTCTGGGTAATGTATTGGGACTTGGTGTAAGTTATTTACAAAAGCATTTTGGTTTTATAAAATTGGATGAAGCTAGTTATTATTTGTCAAAAGCACCAATATATTTTGATTTTTGGTCATTGATGCTGATTAATATAGCCGCTCTTGTGATAATTGTATTAAGTCTAATTATACCTAGTTTTCTAATTTCAAAAATTGACCCTGTTAAGGCTATTAGATTCAAATAAACTTATGTATCTTAGCCCGTCATTTTAATTAAAAACAACACAATATGCAAATAGCGAAACCATATCAACCTGTAAATAAAGTTCGTACATTGACTGCTGCGTCACTATTTGATGGACATGATGCTGCGATTAATATTATGAGGAGGATTATACAAAGAACAGGCGTGGAAGTAATTCATCTTGGACATAACAGAACTGCACAGGAGATCGTTAAGGCAGCTATTGAAGAAAATGTACAAAGTATAGCAATCACTTCATATCAGGGTGGACATATAGAATTTTTCAAATATATTTATGATTTATTGAGAGAAAATGGTGGTGAGAAGATACAAGTATTCGGTGGTGGTGGTGGAACCATTTTACCTGAAGAAATAAAAGAATTGGAAGAATATGGTATTAATAAAATATATTCTCCTGATGACGGAAGGACATTGGGACTACAGGGAATGATTAATGATTTGGTGAAGAAAAGCGATTTTGCTGTTGGTGAAAACTTGGATTATACTCTTGAAGATTTGGAGAAAGGTGATCGCTCGGTTATATCGTCATTTATTTCATCAATTGAAAATTTTCCTGATAAATATGAAAATATCATTTCTGATCTCGACTCTAAATGCAATTCTTGCCAAACGCCAATTATAGGAATAACAGGAACAGGAGGTGCAGGAAAATCTTCATTGGTAGATGAGATTTTAAGGAGATTTCTAATAGATTTTCCAGATAAAAAAATTGGAATAATTTCGGTTGATCCATCTCGAAAAAAGACCGGCGGAGCATTGTTGGGCGATAGGATAAGAATGAATTTCTTGCGCTCTGATAGGGTTTACATGCGTTCGATGGCTACCAGAGGCTCCAATATTTCTCTTTCTAAATATATAAAAGAAGCAACAAATGTATTGAAATATGCTGGATACGATTTGATAATTCTAGAATCTTCCGGTATTGGTCAAGCAGATAGCGAAATAGTAGATTATGCAGACTTGACTCTTTATGTGATGACTCCCGAGTATGGTGCACCTACTCAATTGGAAAAAATAGATATGTTGGATTTTGCTAATATTGTTGCTATTAATAAATTCGATAAAAGGGGAGCTTTGGATGCGTTGAAATATGTTAGGAAGCAATACAGGCGAAATCATAATATATGGGAGGGAGATGATGAAGATTTACCTATTTACGGTACCATTGCTTCACAATTCAATGATATAGGAACAACTGTTTTATATCAAAATCTCATGAAATTAGTTAATAGTAAAGAGGGGGTTAATCTTTCTTCTGATATAAATCTGTTTACAAGTCCCAAAAGCTCTGTAATAATACCCCCTCAAAGAATAAGGTATCTATCTGAGATTGCTGAAAATAATAGAGTCTATGATAAAAAAGCCAAAGAACAAGCTACAATAGCGTCAAATATTTATGCGATTAGCAAAGCGATGAATTTGGTCAAGGAAAATCACATAAAGGATGAGTTAAAAAGTTTGTATGAGTTAGAGCTTAAAAAAATTCATCCTGAAGATTTGAGTTTGCTTAAAAATTGGGATGAAAAAATTCAGAAGTATTCGCAGGATGAATTCGTTTACAAAGTGAGAAATAGAGAAATAAGAGTTAAGACCTATAGTGAAACTTTATCTCATAGTAGAGTTCCCAAAATTTCTGTTCCTAAATACAGTGATTGGGGCGATATTTTGAATTGGATAAAACAAGAGAATTTTCCCGGAGAGTTCCCATATACAGCTGGTGTATTTCCTTTCAAAAGGACAGGGGAAGATCCTACACGTATGTTTGCTGGGGAAGGGACTCCTGAAAGGACTAATCGAAGATTTCATTATGTCTCAAGAGGTATGTCTGCTAAAAGACTTTCTACGGCCTTTGATTCCGTGACATTATACGGGGAAGACCCTGATAAAAGACCGGATATTTATGGTAAAATAGGCAACTCCGGTGTAAATGTTTGTTGTCTTGACGATGCCAAAAAATTGTATTCAGGTTTTGATCTCTGTGACCCAAAAACCTCTGTATCTATGACAATCAACGGTCCTGCTCCAACAATGACTGCATATTTTATGAATGCGGCTATTGACCAGCAGTGCGAAAAGTATATAAAAGAGAATAACCTAGAGCACTTAATTGAAGTAAAACTTAAAGAGGTTTATGACGATAAAGGATTGAAAAGACCAAGATATAACACGGATCTACCTGATGGGCACAATGGTCTAGGCTTGATGCTTTTAGGGCTAACCGGAGATCAGGTATTGCCTGAAGATGTTTACAAGGAGCAAAAAGAAATTGCTTTGAAATCAGTTAGAGGTACGGTGCAGGCTGATATTTTAAAAGAAGATCAAGCTCAAAATACCTGTATTTATTCCATTGATTTTTCACTAAAAATGATGGGAGACGTTCAGCAATTTTTTATAGATAACGGAGTCAGGAATTTCTACTCTGTTTCTATTTCAGGATACCATATCGCTGAGGCTGGAGCCAATCCAATAACACAGCTTGCTTTAACATTGGCAAATGGGTTTACATATGTCGAGTATTATCTTGCACGAGGAATGAATATCGATGATTTCGCCCCCAACTTATCATTTTTCTTTTCAAATGGTATGGATGCTGAATATTCGGTTATAGGTAGGGTGGCGAGAAGGATTTGGGCTAAAGCAATGAGAGAAAAATACGGTGCTAATCCCCGTTCTCAAAAGCTCAAATACCACATTCAGACATCGGGGAGATCATTGCACGCCCAGGAAATAGAATTTAATGATATTCGTACGACATTGCAAGCTCTTTACGCGATTTATGACAACTGCAATTCACTGCACACAAACGCTTATGACGAGGCAATCACTACACCTACTGAAGAAAGCGTTAGGCGTGCATTGGCTATTCAGCTTTCAATAAATAAGGAATTGGGATTGGCTAAAAATGAAAATCCAATACAAGGCTCGTTTATTATCGAAGAATTGACGGATTTAGTCGAAGAAGCAGTACTTTCTGAATTTGACAATATAACTGATAGAGGAGGTGTTCTTGGAGCAATGGAGACAGGTTATCAAAGAAGCAAGATTCAAGAAGAAAGTCTGTATTACGAAACTCTTAAAAATTCTGGGGAATTGCCGATAATTGGTGTTAATACATTCTTGTCAAAAGAAGGCTCTCCGGTTGAAATTCCTGAAGAAGTGATTCGTTCTACAGAACAAGAGAAGATGTCTCAAATCAATTCTTTGAATAATTTGCACAAAGCTAAAAAGGATGATATAGAATTGCAGTTGCGAAAATTGCAATCTGCGGCCATAGCTGGGGAGAATATTTTTGCTCCTTTGATGGAAGCAGCAAAATTCTGCTCCTTAGGGCAAATAACTCATGCATTGTTTGAGATTGGAGGTATGTACAGAAGGAGTATGTAGAAATTTCGCCAAAAAATCTTAAATTTGGATGTAGGTAAATTGGCATTATTCTTTTTAATGGCAACATCGGTCAAAATTCAGATAAAACGGATTATTGTTTGAGCCCTGGGTAAGTCGGGAGAGTTTTAAGACGTTTAGAATTTTGAGTGATTTTGGAGCGTTAAAAAAAGAATACAGCCTTGATTTTTTGTTTTACTTTTTTATCAAGAAAAAAGTAAAAGGAGGTTTTAGACAAAAGTTGTGAGGATTGGGATATTAAATGTCACACATAACAATAGATTAGAGATAATCTTGCAATTGCTTCATCATCCTCCTCTTATCAATGACCGATGGTATTTATTATTTTTGATCAAATTCCCATTTTTGGTAATCCTTAGGAGTATTTATATTGACCAAAATGTTTTTATCATTTACTTCTATTCGTTTTCTCTTAAACTTTTTTAGAAATTCTGAAAGGACTACATTGTTTTCTTTTTCTAATTCAATTTGCTGTGCAATGTTTTTGGATATTAAAATAGGGTGCCCTCCTTTGTCTTGATAGGAAGGTGTGATATATTCAGAATCATTGTTCCAAAGTAATTTTTTCAAAACTTTGTGATTGACGAAAGGATTGTCAATATTGTGGATGAATATAGCTGTGTTTTCGGATGATATTCTTAGAACACCTAGTTTGATAGAATAAAATCTTCCTCGTTCTAAGTATTTATTAGATATCAATAAAATAGTATCAGGAAAGTTAAATTGGTGATTTTTAATGTAGTCAAATCCTTTTTTGTTCAAAACAATTACGATTTGTTTGCAGCCGAAAGTATGATATTGGGCTACAATCTCTTCAAGGAATGTCTTATTTCTTGAAAACGGCAAAGCAAATTTAGCTTCACCCATTCTGCTAGAGCGACCTGCTGCAAGAATTATTGCTGAACAGTTGGTTTGTTTATTCGTCATATTAATTTTTATCAAAAGCTAATATAGACTAATAATCTTATTTTTCATATATTTGTGGAAAATTAATACTATATGTCAGATAGATTTTCAATTGTCAACTTTAGGCAATTAGTTGAGATTACTCTTAACCAACTTGAAACTAAAAAGTCCTTTTTAGGAATACAAGAGGAATTGTTTTTCAAACCTCAAATGGAAGACAGTTTTCATTACTATCAATTTGGACATTTATTGGATACTCCTCTTGGTGTAGCGGCCGGACCGCATACTCAATTGGCTCAAAATATTGTTGCAGCCTGGCTCACGGGAGCAAGGTTTATCGAATTGAAAACGGTGCAAACCTTAGATGAATTGGATGTATCAAAACCTTGTATCGATATGCAGGATGAAGGCTATAATTGCGAATGGTCTCAAGAGCTAAAAATAGAACAGTCATTTTATCAATATCTCAATGCCTGGATTATTATCCATATTCTTAAAGATAAATTGAATATTGGCAGCAGTAAAGAAGCTGGTGTAATCTTCAATATGAGTGTAGGGTATGACTATGCAGGAATAATGAATGATAATGTACAATGGTTTTTCAGTAAAATGGCTGATGCTTCTGTTGAATTGAAGCAAAAAATCGAAGAGATAAAAGATATCTATCCCAATGTGGTAAATCTGGATATCAGTCCTCGTCTCTCAGACAATATAACTTTGTCCACAATGCATGGATGTCCACCCGAAGAAATTGAACAGATAGGTGATTATTTGATTACAGAAAAAAAGCTTAATACTGCGATTAAACTTAATCCGACTTTGTTGGGGAAAGATGATTTGAGAAAAATTATTGCTGATTCAGGATTTGATACTACTGTTCCTGATATAGCCTTTGAACACGATTTGAAGTATGAGGATGCTGTGCCAATGTTACACAGATTAATAAAAAAAGCTAAAGATAACGATGTGTTTTTCGGTATAAAATTGACAAATACTCTCGAAAGTTTGAATCATAAAGATGTTTTTCCTCCTAATGAAAAGATGATGTATGCAAGCGGGCGTGTATTGCATCCAATCTCTGTAAATATAGCTAGAAAATTGCAGAATGAGTTTGAGGGGAAATTAAACATTTCATTTTCCGGAGGCGCAAATGCTTTTAATATTAGCAAAATTATCGGTTCAGGATTGTTTCCTGTTACTGTTTGTTCAGATTTGCTGAAACCCGGAGGGTATGGAAGGCTTATTCAGTATATAGAAAATCTTAGAGAAAATCTGCCTATCGAATCATTTGTTAAAAATGAAGAACGAAATAGCAAATTTTTAAAGACACTCAATGCTTATGCAGATGAAGTCTTAGAAGATAAACAATACAAAAAAACAGAACTTGCAGACAAGAGTATAAAAACACAAAGACCATTGGGTAAATTTGATTGTGTCCACGCTCCTTGTGTCGATACTTGCCCAACGAACCAAGGTATTCCTGATTATATGTATCATACGGCTAAGGGAGATTTTGATAAAGCTTTTTCTGTAATACAAGCTACAAATCCTTTTCCCAATGTGACAGGAGCTGTGTGTGATCACGTTTGTCAGTCAAAATGTACAAGAATCAATTTTGATAGTTCTCTTTTGATTAGGGAAATTAAGCGTTTTGTTACTGAAAACGCAAGCAATACCAAAGTAAAGAACAAAGTCAAAAACCTAAATAAGGTGGTTAAAGCCGCCATTATCGGTGCAGGACCGGCAGGATTATCTGCTGCCAGATATTTGAGGGAAGCCGGATTTGAAGTTGTGGTTTATGAGGCTAAATCACGTCCGGGTGGTATGGTTGAAGGTACGATACCTGCTTTTAGAATTACCGATGAGACTATTATGGTGGACATTGCACGGATCGAAGGTTTAGGAGTGAAAATCAGCTATAATACTTCGGTTGATAAAGAGTTGTTTGAAAGTATGCAAAAGAACAATGATTTTGTGTTTATTGCAGGAGGAGCTCAAAAAGCAAAAGATGCTATATTGGTCGGAAGTAATGTGGAAGGAGTTCTCGACCCATTGGTGTTTTTGAATAAAGCAAAGAATAATCCCAATTTGAATATAGGAAAGGATGTAATAATCTTAGGTGGTGGAAATACGGCAATGGATGCTGCGCGCACAGCCAAAAGATTGGTTGGTAAGAACGGGAATGTCACATTGATTTATAGAAGAACTATAAAGCAAATGCCGGCTGACCAAGAGGAAATAGAAGCAGTACAAAAAGAAAATATAAAGATTATGGAATTGGTTTCGCCTGTAAAAGTTATTTCAAAAGACGGTAAAGTGAAGCAACTCGTTAATGTCAAAATGATATTGGGAGAAAAAGATGCAAGTGGCAGGGCAAGGCCTGTTGCGATCCCTGACTCTGAGTTTACTGTTGATGTGGATACCATTATTCCTGCATTTGGGCAAGATGTTGCATTTGATTTTATTTCTCTTGATTTATTGAAGACAAAAGAAGGGACTTATGAAACTAAAATCCCAAATCTTTTTATCGGTGGTGATGCACTTCGGGGAGGGGCAAGTATTATTCAAGCAGTTGCTGACGGACGTAAAGCGGCAGAAGAGATAATTCTCAAGGCAAAATTGAGTGTTCCAAATTATGATATTGATTACAAAAAAGATATTACAACACGTGAGATAAAAATCAAAAAAGCTAAGATTCATAAGTCTGTTGCGGATTATCACGTGCCGGATGCAAACGAAAATAACTTTAAAGTGATTTCCAGGACTTTGACTAAGGAGCAAGCAATGGAAGAGGCTTCACGTTGCTTGTATTGCGATGAGATTTGTGATGTTTGTACCAGTGTTTGTCCAAATTTGGCATTATTTTCGTATAATGTAGAACCTGTTAGATATAATTTACCAAACGGTGTTTTTGAAGTGACTCAAAAGCCTCAAATATTGCACCTTGCGGATTGGTGCAATGAATGTGGAAATTGTAATACATTTTGTCCAAGTTCGGGTGCTCCCTATAAGGTGAAACCGCATTTATACTTGAACTACAATGCATTTGAAAAAGAAAAAGAAGGGTTTTATTTTGATGCAAATGAAAAAAATATTATTAAGTATAAGACTGATGATGTGCTCTATACATTGACAAAGAATGAAGGATTCTATGATTATCAATTTGGAAAAAATTCTTTAAAATTGAATACTGATACAATGGAAATCATTAGTAGTGATTTAATCGATATAAATGAAGAAG
>Ga0256831_1001673_pt1 | contig 11708 bp, 11 predicted proteins | sample 132544metaG_FD_189087 | JGI IMG/M metagenome (GOLD analysis project Ga0256831, IMG submission 189087) | Hydrothermal vent microbial communities from Lau Basin, Pacific Ocean - 132-544 | ecosystem: Environmental > Aquatic > Marine > Hydrothermal vents | place: Pacific Ocean: Lau Basin | collected... | reverse complement strand
CCGGTCTCGTTTCGACCCCGGAAGTTAAGCCCGCCTGCGTTTCCGGTGGTACTGCCCTCCGGGAGGGGGCGGGAAGCCGGAAACGCCGCCGGCCACTATTCATGCGCCCGGGTGGTGTAGCCCGGCCCATCATACGGGACTGTCACTCCCGTGACCCGGGTTCAAATCCCGGCCCGGGCGCCATACAGCCCTTTCTGACGAAAGCGCTGGCGGAATGTTATGGACCATTTTAAGAATGATAAAAAGGGGGAGGATTCCTTTTATCCAACTGACGCAATTTTAGGTTGAATTCCCTTATTATTGCTCGTCTCAAGTGTCGGAATGAGTTTTCATGTCCTCTAAAGCTGCAATTTCAAAGCGGATTTGCACCTGAAAAAGCAAGCTAAAACAGGTTTCAACTTTTCCAACGCCCGAAGGGCGTTATACTCCCAGCGGAACATTGCCAAACCAGCAATTTAAAGAACAAACCCCTTGAAACTTGTGTTCCCATAAAAACACTTATTTTCCGCCAGCGCTGAAGCTTTTGGAAAAGCTTCACCAAAAGTTTGTGGTTCTTCTTAAACCGCCAGTTGGGAGGGATTCAACTGAAAAACGGCGGAGCTAATCCTGAATTCTACACTGTTAATTCACGTTTTGGCAGGAGTTCAACTTTGACCGACGCCCGAAGGGCGTCAAAGGAGAGGAACTCCTTCGGAAGGGCAAATATCGAAGGAATTCACGCTCGAAACAGCTCGTAAAAAGGAATCCCACCGTATTTTGGCATCTCAAATAAGAACCACCAACCTTGATCAAACTTCGCCTTCGCGAAGTTTGTTAGAATGGAGCCCCGGGCGGGGTTTGAACCCGCGGCCTGCCGCTTACCAAGCGGCCGCTCCGCCAGGCTGAGCCACCGGGGCGTCGATGATACGATGCCTGAGGGACTTTATAAATTTTTCCCTCGCTCAAACCGCAACCTTATTTAGCCCCAGCCCCTATACAGCACAGGTGAAAGCATGAAGGTTGGAGTCGTTTTTGGAGTTAGCGAGCTTGCGAACCCCAAGGACTTTGAGAAGAAGGCATCGGAGTTCATAACCGCCCTCGCCGGGGAATTCGACGTTGTTGGGGGCTTCTTCGTCTCCACGAAGGCCGACTTCAAGGAGGCCAAGGAGGAGGTGAATTTCAACGAGGTTGATGCCATAGTCCTCTACCCCCTCACAGGCGGCACTGAGGGCGCCTTAAAGGAGTTCGCGGTTTACAGGAGGCCCATCGTCATCCACGGCGACCCCTTCAACAACTCCCTCGCGGCCGGGATAGAACTCAGGGAGTACTTCCGCGAGAGGCTTGTCCCCTCGACCCTCGTTAAGAACTTCAACGAGCTTAAGGCTGCACTCCTCGGCTACGACGACATGAAGGAAACCCTGGACAGGTTCCTTCGGATGCGCATCGGCCTGATAGGCCGCGTTTCGCCCTGGCTCATAAACGAGAAGTTCGAGCTTCCATACACGAGGATCAGCCTCAAGAAGTTCTACGAGTACTACGATGCGGTTACGGACGAGGAGGGCTGGAGCGCCGTCGAGGAAATTGTCTCCAAGGCGGTTGAGATTAAGGAACCCGACAGGGAAGCTTTGACCAAGGCCGGGAGGATCTACGTGGCGATAGAGAGAATCCTGAGGGACTACAAGCTGGACGGCTTCACCATCGGCTGCTTCGACCTGATAGGGAAGATAGGCTCCACCCCGTGCCTTGCTCTGGCCATGTTCAACGCCCGCGGAATTCCAGCCGCCTGCGAGGGTGAGCTTAATTCCCTCCTCGGCATGATGATAGCGCGGCGCTTCTTTGACAGGCCGGCTTTCATGGGCAACATAGCGGACTACGGCGAGAGCCATCTGATTCTGGCCCACTGCACCGCGCCGCTGATCGGGCGCTACGTTCTGAGAAGCCACTTCGAGAGCGGAACCGGTGTCGGTGTTGACGTCCAGCTTCCTAAGGGGAGGGCGAGCCTGCTCAAGATACGCGGGAGGAAGGCCGTCGTTGCCGGCGTGGAAGTGGTTGGCCAGGAGCACAGCAACATGCGCTGCAGGACGCAGGTAAAGCTCAGGATTGAGGACGCTATGGACTTCATCGACGGAACCCTCGGCAACCATCACTTGCTGGTATACGTCGACAGTGAGGAGCTTGCTGACCTGCTCAGCGAGCTTGGATTCGAGGTCATGCTCTACTGATTTCTCCTTTTCATTGCAAGTTTGAGAACAGCCAGGGAAGTCAAAATCTAAAAGTAAAAGAAGAAACTCACGCGGCCTCTTTTGTCCCGGCGAACTTTGCCCCGTAGAGTTTCAGGCCGAGCCATGTAACGAAGCCCGCTCCCACGAGTATTGGGTTCAGTGTAATCCCTGCGAGTCCTATCGCTCCGACGACGCCGCGGACCCACTTCTTGAGGTGCGTTCCGTAGAAGCCCGTCAGCGATATCGCCAGCAGGTACATGACGAAGAGCGTGGCTATAACGTAGTAAGTCACCCTCAGTGCCGTCGCCGCGGTCCAGTGGGACACCGTTATGAGGAACATGTCAGGGTGGGTGAAGTAGATGTAAGGTCCGACGTAGCCCGCTAAGGCGTACTTGACCGCGTTCATCGCCGTCTTCCAGAAGTCGCCGCCCGCTATGGCCGAACCCGCGTAGCTCGCGAGGGCAACCGGCGGCGTAACGTCCGCGAGGATTCCGAAGTAGAACACGAAGAAGTGCGCCGCTAGGAGGGCTATGAGGGTGGTGTAGCCAGGAACCGGCTGGTTGTAGGGGGGTGTGTTCTGGACGAGCATGTATATTGCCGGGGCCGAGACGAGCGAGGTGATGATGTAGTTCGCGGTCGTTGGAACACCCATTCCGAGGATGAGGCTGAAGACCATCGTGAGTATGAGGAGCAGCCAGAGGTTGCCGCCGGTGAGGCTTATGAGGCGGTAGCCGATGTTGGTAAGCTCGCCGGTCATCGTGAGGACGCCCTGTATCAGTCCAGCGGCTGCCGCCGCGAGCATGACGCTGACGCTCGTTTTGCCGGCGTCGATCATGGCCTCGTAGGTTGCCCTGTACATCATCTTGCCGCTGTCCATCTTGGAGTAGTAGCCGACGAGGATTGAGAACAGGATTCCGAAGACGCCGGTCATGAGGACTATCTGCTCCTTTGTCATCATCAGGTACTTCGTGAGGGCCACGAAGAGCAGAAACGATGTGGTTATCCAGTACTTCTCGTTGAACTCCACGCCCTTCTTGACGAGTCCAAGTCCGGTGAGCACGAGGAAGGTTGCGAAGAGCGTCAGCGCGGATATCATGTCCCAGCTCTTGCCAGTGAACATGAGGAACGTCGCGAGCAGTGCTATCGCCACGTAGAGCTTCTCGTTTCCGGCTATCTCATCCCTTGAAATCCACGCCACCCAGATGGCGACACCGAGGGACGAAACCGCGGAGATGTGCGGCGGAATTCCCCAGACGAGGGCGACGGTGATGACGATTATCGGCAGGAGGATGTAGAGCTTTCTTATGAAGTAGCTCATCGTCTTGAACGCCTCGGCAGCCATGCCCTTGAGTCCAAGCCTCTTGGTCTCGAGGTCGATGAAGAGGTAAACTCCGCCGTAGTAGACCAGCGCAGGGATAACTGCCGCGATGATGAGTCTGTTGTAGGGTATGTTAAGGAACTCCGCCATTATGAAGGCGGCGGCACCCATAATGGGTGGCATCAGCTGGCCTCCGGTTGAGGAGACCGGCTCCACTGCTCCTGCTATCTCTGGCGGATAACCCGCTTTTTTCATCAGGGGGATCGTGAAGGTTCCGGTCGTTAGGACGTTGGCGACGCTCGAACCGCTGACCATTCCCATGAGGGCGCTCGAAACGACGGCCGATTTTGCAGGACCTCCGGGCCTCTTTCCGAAGAGCGCTATCATGAACTCCGTTATGTAGTCGCTGACGCCTATCTTCAGCAGGAACGCCCCGAAGAAGACGAACGCGAAAACGTAAATCGTCATGACGAAGAACGGAATGCCAAAGATGCCCTCGTCGAAGTAGAGCTGCTGGACGAAGCGGTTCCAGTTGAAGCCGATGGCGTAGATGCCGTATGCCAAAAAGAGAACCACTATTGACGGCAGGACCCAGCCCAAGACCCTCCTCGTCGCTTCGAGGACTATGATTATTGCTATCAGGCCCATTATAACGTCCGTCTGGTTGACCACCGAGGTCATTATGTAGCGCTGGTAAACGGCGAAGAGGTAGAGCGTTGAGATTACGCCCAATCCTCCGAGCAGATAATCGGAAATCGAAACCTTGGAGAAGTACTTTTCCTTCTTGAACATTGGGTACAGGAGGAACGTTATTATCAGGAGCATGGCCATAACGAAGGCCTCTCCCTGCTTGGGCTGGAAGGTCACCTTGAGGAAGCCCAAATCCAGCCCGAGCCTGGAGAACAGGTCGTAGAGGGTGTAGTTAAAGTTGAATATGAACAGGATTTCATAGAGACCGATGAGGATCGCGGCCGTGTCCACGACTAAGTTGAGCTTCCTTGGAAGCGTTCTGGTGCGTTCTATAACTACCTCCTCGGCCTCAACAACATCTATGCTTGGTTCCTCGCTCATGTTACCACCTCCTTATCATCATTACAACCAGGGGAACCTTCTTCACCCTGAAATTCACCAGCAGGGGCTTACTCGGACTTCTGAGGACGGTGACGTTGTTGACGGTTATGTTGACGTGGTTTACCGGGATGAACCAGTACTGGAAGTCCCTTCCGAGGTAGTCGTCGCAGTGCTTGTAGTAGTTCCCATCCTTCTCACCCTGTATATCCTCAGGGAGACCCGCCCCGAAGTCGCCCCACTCCATTCCCACCGCGTAAAAGCCGCTGGAGTTCCCGATTAGGAACTCCACGACCTCTATCCTCTCAACGCTGTGGATGTAGTCGATTTTAATCTCCGAACCGGTCGGGAAGAGGTAGCTCCTCCCTTCATAGCTGATCTGAACGGCGCTGACCGGAAAAAACAGGGCTATGAGAAAACCGATAATTAAAAAAGAAAGGATTCTACGGCTCAAAGCTACCCCCTCATGGTTTGAGGTTGTCCGGTATGGACTTGCCCTTCTCCTCGTAGTACTTGATGGCTCCCGGGTGGAGCGGGATGCTCATACCGTTGAGGGCCGTCTCGAAGCTGATATATTTCGCCTTGGCGTGGACCTGCCTGAGGGTCTCGACGTGCTTGAAGAGTAGCATGGTCATTGCGTAGACGACGTTGTCTGGCACATCGGCACTGACGACGAGAACGGACTTAACAGCCAGCGTTGGGGTATCGGCGGTCATTCCCTTGTAGGTGCTCTTCGGGAGCTTCTGGGTGACGTAGAAGACGTATCCCTTCTCCTTGAGCTTCTGGTAGATGTCGCTTCCGATCGGAAGGACCCTGACAGGGGTCTGGACGGCTATCTGCTCGATGGCCGGGGTCGGGGCGCCTGAAACTATAACGGCGGCATCGATCTGGCCGAGCTTGAGCTGCTGTGCCGCCTCGCTGAACTTGACGTAGACCTTCTGGACGCTGTCCCATACTCCCGCGGCTTCAAGGATCTGCTGGGCCGCGACGGCGGTACCGCTTCCGGCCGCTCCAACGGCCACCTTCTTGCCCTTGAGGTCCTGAAGGGTCTTTATGTTGCTGTCGGCACGGACGACGAACTGGATGGTCTCAGGGTAGAGGGCCGCTATACCGCGGAGCTTCTTAACGGGCTTGCCCTTGAAAGCATCCAGAACAACACCGTGGTAAGCGTAGTAAGCAACATCGTTCTGCATTATGGCCGCCTGTGCGTCTCCATCTCCTATGGCCTTGGCGTTGGAAACGCTCGCACCGCTGGTGACGGCTTTGGCGTTGATCTTTATTCCAGCTTCCTTGGCACTGTACTGGTTGAGTATGTTCGCGTAGGCCGAGCCGAGCGGGTAGTAAACTCCGCTGGTTCCACCGGTGTAAATGGTCAGGGTGTAGGACTCAGCCGCAGAGCTTGTGCTGCTCGTGCTGGTTCCACCACCGCCGGAGCTTGTACAGCCGGCCATAACAACGGCAAAAAGCAAAACGGCAACGAGGCCGAGGGTGGTTGCGGTCTTCTTCATTTTTTAACACCTCCAAACTATAACGTACATCTATGGTCGAACGACCACATTAGGATATTGGAGTACAAGCAAAGTTATATAGTTTGCGTTACAGATTCGTAAATCTTTCGCTCGATATCCCAACTTCCCGTTGAAACATCGAAGCAAGCTATACGAAAGTAGAACCCGGGGCGAACAAAGGCTTTTAACCCCTCGCCCTTAGGCCGGTTGGGGTTGAGCATGAAGGTCGTAATGAGCACCAAGGTTGACCCTGCATCGGTCAACATCGTGGGCAAGCTCGTGGAAAACTTTGGATTTAGGGAAACTGCAGAACTCTTTGACGGCAACCCTGTTTACAGCAGGGGAGATACCGTCATACTGACGACCAACGACGAGATGATATACTACGACAGCCTCGACGAGGAGATAGAGAAACAGCTCGGCTTTAGGCCCGAGATAATAGCGTTTGCATCGAGGCATTCGAGCAAGCAGAAGCTTCCGGCCCTCACAACCCATGTAACTGGCAACTGGGGCAAAGCCATGTACGGCGGGAAGGATGAAAGCCTGGCAATAGCGGAACCGAGGGCAATGAAGCTTGCCCTGCTGAAGATGAGCGAACTGAACGACCTCGGCTGGACGGTCTGCTACGAAGCAACGCACCACGGGCCAAGCGAGCTGAGCGTTCCGAGCTTCTTCATTGAGATAGGTTCAAGCGAGGAGGAGTGGGTTAACGAGAGGGCGGGCGAGATAATAGCCGAGACCATAGTCTACGTCCTCGCGAACTACGAAAGGGCGAACTTTCCGGTGGCGATTGGAATCGGGGGAGGGCACTACGCTCCGAAGCAGACGAAGAGGGCGCTCGAGACGGAGCTTGCCTTCAGCCACATAGCTCCGAAGTACGCGCATCCGCTGAGCAGGGAAATGCTGCTGAAGGCCATAGAGCGCACCTCTGGGAAGGTCGATGCAGTATACGTTGACTGGAAGGGTAGCAAAGGGGAAACGAGACAGATGGCAAGGAACCTGGCCGAAGAGCTTGACCTTGAGTTCATAAGGGACTGAAGGGGCGAAATCTTTAAAGACGTTGAGCGGAATTCTAAAATCAGCTTCCCTAGCTAAATTTATATACCGTGTTCGTACAAAGTGGGATAGATGTTAAATTGCCCGGAGGGTGGAAGGATGCTGAAGCTGATTGAAGACGCCATTGAGAGGACTGCCGCAGCCCCCGATAAGGTAGCGGAGGCCCCCGCCCCGCAGACTGACATTGATGAGGAACTCAAGAGGATCCTTGAGCAGATACAGGCCAAGATATACGTTGTTGGTGTCGGCGGTGCCGGCTGTAACACGATAAACAGGATGATGCAGGTTGGTATACAGGGTGCAAAGGTCATAGCCGTTAACACCGATGCCCAGGACCTCCTGAAGGTCCGCGCTCACAAGAAGATACTCATCGGTAAGGAACTTACCCGCGGTCTCGGTGCTGGAAACAACCCCAAGATGGGTGAAGAGGCGGCAAGGGAAAGCGAGAGGGAAATCAGGGAGGCCCTCGAAGGAGCCGACATGGTCTTCATCACCTGCGGTCTTGGGGGTGGAACCGGAACCGGTGCCGCTCCAGTCGTTGCCGAGATGGCTAAGAAGATGGGTGCTCTGACCGTTTCAGTGGTCACCCTCCCGTTCACGGTCGAGGGAATAAGGCGCATCAAGAACGCCGAGTACGGCCTTGAAAAGCTCAGGAAGAACAGTGACACGGTCATCGTCATCCCGAACGACAAGCTCATGGAGGTGGCCCCGAACCTCCCGATCCACATGGCCTTCAAGGTCGCCGACGAGATACTCGTCCAGGCCGTCAAGGGCATAACCGAACTCATCACCAAGCCCGGACTCGTGAACCTCGACTTCAACGACGTTAGGGCCGTCATGAAGGACGGCGGCGTTGCGATGATAGGCATCGGCGAGAGCGACAGCGAGAAGAGGGCACTTGAAGCTGCTCAGCAGGCCCTCAACAGCCCGCTCCTCGACGTCGACATAAGCGGCGCCAAGGGTGCTCTTATAAGCATAAGCGGAAGCGACGTCAAGCTCGAGGAGGCCCAGCAGATAATCGAACTCGTCACGAGCAAGCTCGATCCCGAGGCGCAGGTCATCTGGGGAATCCAGCTCGACGAGGAGCTTAACAAGATGATAAGGATCCTCATCGTGGTCACCGGCGTTAGTTCTCCCTACGCCGTTGCGGAGGAGGAAGAGAGCGGCGGTTACTACGGTGAGGAAGGGGAGAGAAAGGTTATTAAACTCGACCTTGAGGAGCTTTAACGGCTCCCATTTCAAAATTTAACGGGGTGACGACTGTGGCAACGACCATGGAAAAGCTTAAGAATTTCTGGGCAGAGTCCAAGAGGGTTCTGATGGTCACGAAGAAGCCGGGGAGCAAGGAGTTCAAGCTCGCCGTGAAGATAACCGGAATCGGGATGATACTCATCGGAACAATCGGACTCATAATCCGCCTCATCGGCTACATGATTACCGGTTCATAGCTTCGATAGATGGTGATGCCCATGGACGAGTCCAGGATATTCACAGTGCGCGTCACGGTGGGCCAGGAAGAGACCACCGCCAAGCTGATATACAGCAAGGTTAAGACGTACAACCTTCCGATTTACGCCCTGCTTGCTCCTTCCAAGGTTAAGGGCTACATCTTCGTGGAGGCGCCGAGCAAGAGCGCCGTTGACGAGGCCATCAAGGGCATACGGCACGCCAAGGGGACCCTGCCCGGTGAGGTCAAGTTCGAGGAGATAGAGCACTTCCTCGAGGAGAAGCCCGCTGTGAGCGGCTTCGAGCCTGGGGACATCGTTGAACTCATCGCCGGCCCGTTCAAGGGTGAGAAGGCCAAGGTCGTCAGGGTTGACGAGGGCAAGGACGAGATAGTCGTCGAACTCGTCGGTTCAATCGTCCCCATACCGGTCACGGTGAGGGGCGAATACGTTAGACTTATAAGCAAACGTCAGAAGGAGTGAAAGAACCATTCAGAGGTGAGAAAGATGGCACAGGTTGTTGAGGTGCTCGTTGAAGGAGGAAAGGCTTCACCCGGACCGCCGCTTGGTCCTGCAATCGGTCCGCTCGGACTCAACGTTAAACAGGTCGTCGACGAGATAAACAAGGCCACCAAGGACTTCGAGGGAATGCAGGTTCCCGTCAAGATCATCGTTACCGACCCCAAGAAGAAGACCTTCGAAATCGAGGTCGGTGTCCCGCCGGTCAGCCAGCTCATCAAGAAGGAGATCGGCGCCCCGAAGGGTTCAAGTGAGCCGGGGCACAGCCCGGTCGGGAACCTCACCATGGAGCAGGTCATCAGGATAGCCAAGGCCAAGCAGGACCAGATGCTCGCGGCCGACCTTAAAGCCGCTGCTAAAGAGGTCATAGGCACCGCCCTCAGCATGGGCGTCACCGTTGAGGGCAAGGACCCCAGGGAAGTCCAGAGGGAGATTGACGAAGGCGTTTACGACGAGATTTTCGCCAACGCCGAGGAGTGAGGGAAAAGTTTAAAAATCCCTCTTTTTACGCATCTTTGACTTTTTCGGGCTTAAATCAAAACCGAAAGGAGGGCTGTAAATGGCCTATGACAGGCAGAAACTCGTGGAAGCGGTGAAGGAGGCGAAGGCCCGGGCTAAGCCGCGCAACTTCACACAGACCGTCGAGATGGCAGTCAACCTCAAGGATATAGACCTGAAGAAGCCTGAGAACAGGTTCAAGCTTGAGGTTGTGCTGCCCCACGGTCGTGGGAAGGAGCCGAAGATCGCGGTCATCGCTGATGGTGCCGTTGCCGAGGCGGCTAAAAAGCTCGGGCTTGATGTGATTAGTGGAGAGCAGCTTGAGGAACTTGCGAAGAACCCCAGGGAAGCCAGGAAGCTCGCGAAGAACTACGACTTCTTCATAGCGGCAGCACCGCTGATGCCGAAGATCGGTAGGTACCTCGGTAGGTACCTCGGTCCGAGGAACAAGATGCCGCAGGTCGTTCCGCCGACCATGACCAACCTCGAGCCGATAGTGAACAAGCTCAAGAGGACCGTCAGGATACAGCTCAAGAACAACCCCGTCATACACGCTCCGATAGGCACCGAGGACATGGACGATGAGAAGCTCGCAGAGAATGCAGAGGCGGTTCTCAACGCGATACTCAACAAGCTTGAGCGCGGCGAGAACCAGGTGAAGTCAGTGTACGTCAAGACCACCATGGGACCGGCCGTCAAGGTGGAGAGGTGAGGGAGATGGCCCACGTTGCAGAGTGGAAGAAGAAGGAAGTTGAGGAACTCACCAAGATCATCAAGAGCTACCCAGTGATAGCGCTCGTTGACGTGGCCGGCGTCCCTGCTTACCCACTCAGCAAGATGCGTGAGAAGCTCCGCGGCAAGGCGCTCCTCAGGGTCAGCAGGAACACCCTCATAGAGCTGGCCATTAAGAGGGCCGCGGAGGAGCTTAACAACCCCGAACTCGAGAAGCTCATCGACCACATCCAGGGCGGGGCCGGAATACTCGCCACCGAGATGAACCCGTTCAAGCTCTACAAGCTCCTCGAGGAGAGCAAGACCCCGGCTCCGGCCAAGGCGGGTGCGGTCGTTCCGCACGACGTCGTCATCCCGGCCGGACCGACCTCACTCGCTCCGGGTCCGCTCGTCGGTGAGATGCAGGCCCTTGGAATCCCCGCGAGGATCGAGAAGGGCAAGGTCAGCATACAGAAGGACTACACCGCCCTCAAGGCCGGAGAAGTGATCACTGACCAGATGGCAAGGATCCTGAACGCGCTCGGCATCGAGCCGCTCGAGGTCGGTCTCAACCTCCTCGCGGCCTACGAGGACGGCATAGTCTACACCCCGGACGTCCTTGCCATCGACGAGAACGAGTACATCAATATGATCCAGCAGGCCTACATGCACGCGTTCAACCTGTCGGTCAACACCGCCTACCCGACGAGCGAGACCATCGAGGCCATCATCCAGAAGGCCTTCCTCGGAGCGAAGAACGTCGCCGTCGAGGCTGGCTACGTCACACCGGAGACCGTCGAGGACATCTTTGGCAGGGCGCTCCGCGCAGTCCTGCTCATAGCACAGGAGCTTCCGGAGGAGCTGCTTGACGAGAAGACCAAAGAGCTTTTAAACGCTCAGGCGCAAATGGCAGTTGCCGCGGCTCCTCAGCCGACTGAGGAGAAGGTTGAGGAGGCCGAGGAAGAGGAAGAAGAGGAGGAAGCCAGCGAAGAGGACGCGCTCGCGGGACTGGGCGCGCTCTTCGGCTGAACTTTCCATTTCCCTCGTATCCCTGACGAATCGTGTGAAATGGATGAAAAAATGAAGATGATTGGAGGTGCGAAAAATGGAGTACGTGTATGCCGCTCTGCTGCTCCACGCCGCTGGTAAGGAGATAACCGAGGAGAACCTTAAGAAGGTCCTTGAGGCCGCCGGCGTTAGCCCGGACGAGGCCAGGATAAAGGCTCTCGTTGCCGCCCTTGAGGGCGTCAACATCGACGAGGTCATCGAGAAGGCCGCCATGCCGGTTGCTGCCCCGGTTGCCGTTGCCGCTGCTCCGGCCGCCGAGGCCCCGGCTGAGGCCGCCGCTGAGGAAGAGGAAGAAGAGGAAGAGGGGGCCAGCGAG
>Ga0256831_1001672_pt1 | contig 11709 bp, 21 predicted proteins | sample 132544metaG_FD_189087 | JGI IMG/M metagenome (GOLD analysis project Ga0256831, IMG submission 189087) | Hydrothermal vent microbial communities from Lau Basin, Pacific Ocean - 132-544 | ecosystem: Environmental > Aquatic > Marine > Hydrothermal vents | place: Pacific Ocean: Lau Basin | collected... | reverse complement strand
CCGTGGGCATCGTGGCCGCGCTCGCCTGGGCGTTCAAGCGGGGGTAGGCATGAGCCTGCGCCGCGTTGTAGCAGCTGGCGCGCTGGCCGTGGCTGGCGCGCTGGCCGCCGATCGCGTGGCGGCGCGTGCGCGCGAGCAGAAAGAGCGCGAGCGCATTGCCGCGCGAGCAGTGCGCGCATCAATCACCCTTGACGCGCAGGCAGACCGCCTAGAACTGGAATATAACCGCGTCATGGCCGAGCGAGACCGGCGTTACGCGGAGGCCGTGAACTCGATCAGCAAGCGCGCTTTTGACCGCTGCAAAGCGCAATGCGAATATGATCTACCCGTAGCGCTGGCAAGCGGCAAGGCGTGGTGCGCAACATGGCTAGGCGGCTGTAGGGAGCGCACAGAAAAACGTCTACAAGCCGAAGCAGACGCCATGTACGCCGACTACAGCGCCCGACTGGAGCGCCTAGCAGCGCGAAAGGCCGCGATCGAGGCCCAACTAACCCACGAGCAGGAGGCCGCCATCAGATGAGCCCCGAAATGATCAGCGTTATTACCGATCTGGGCGGCTGGGGCATGGTCGCGCTGATCGCATGGCAACTAGTCCAGGCGATCAGGGAGCAGGCAGCGGCCGCGATCCAGTACCAGGCGGAGGTGGCCCACGCGATCGAGCGGCTGGCCGAGCGCGTGGACGAAAACAATAGGCAACTACATACCATCGGCGGCATGATCGCCGATGACTACGCAAACAGACCCATGAGGAGGAAAATGTGAAAACTGAAACCCTGTTGATCATCGCGCTGATCCTGGCCGCTGGAGTGTACGTATACGGCCAGCAGCAGAAACAGCAGGCGGTGGCGGCCGTCGCGCCGACGCCGCCCGACGAGCCCGCGAGTGGTGGCGTCATAGTATCGGCGCAGATCGTTGACTGGGCCGAAAAGCACGGAGCGAGCGACAGTACGGGTGATCCCGAACTGGACGCGCTAGTGAACGGCTACGGCCTAGGCGACGCCAGCGGCGCAGCCACGCTTTAGGAGGTCGGCATGGACTTTCTACCCAGTGGCAACGAACTGCTACGCTGGCTTCTGGCGGCGCTTCTGGCGGCTGGCGTGTTGGGTTCGATCAGCGCGACCGTGGCCGCGCTGGTCATGCGCATACCCGTGATCGGCCCCGTACTGGCGGCCCTGATTCCGCCAATCATGGCGCAATACGAAAAGTGGCTGAGCGAGCGCCTGAAGCGCGCCGCAGACGCAGCCGTTAGCGCGGTAGAGCGGCACAACTTCGACACGATACCTAAACCGCTGCGAAGCGAGATAAAGCGCAGCATGGCAGCCGAGAAAGTAAACGAGGCCGTGCCCGAGGCGCGAAAGCTGCGAAAAGCGCAGATCATGGCGCAGATCGAAGCAGCGGTAGAACGCATGAAGTACGGGGGTAACTGATGAGGGAGATCAAACGCGGAGCGTTGAACGCAATCGGCGCGGCGATCGTGGCCGTGGTGATCTACTACGCGGCGCAGGCGCTGATGCCCCAGGGAGAGCGGCAAGCAGCTACGGCAGGATCGATCATGGGGGTGTGCTAATGTTCCGCGAACTGCAGCGCGCACTCGCGGGCCTGGGCGAAAACCTAAGCAAAGAACTGGGGTGCGTGCGCCGCAAGCTCGAGGAAATCAGCCGACAGCTGGGCATGGAGTACGGGCACCCGAGCAGCCGCACTCCACCCTATAACCCCGAGCGCCAGCCGTTTACCATGTTTACAACCTTGGCGCAGCCGATCGAGATCGATCTACAGCGCGAGCTGCAGGGTGGGCTAGCAGTACGCGGCACAATCATCAACCAGGGCGATGCGGCTATCGAAGTTATCACCGAGGGCCTAGACGGATCGCGCACTAACCCTATCGTAATCGCACCTAAATCCGTGCTCGATCTGACGTGGGTTATCGCCCGGCTGATTGTACAGCCGCGCGATCCGGCCCAGCCTAGCGATGTGCAGATCATAATGCAGGGAGGCGGAGCATGAAAGGCGATAAGCTGATCGAATACGCAGTCTACGTTGCCACCGGAGCGGCTATAATCTGGAGCGCCTGGAGGATCGCCAACGCCGTCAAAGACTATCGCGGCAAGCCGGCGCCGACGGCGCAAGCCGCTATGCTCCCCGTGGGACAGCCCCGGCCAATCGGCCAACAGCAACGCAATGCAACATCGATGATAATCAATGCATCAATTAGACCGTTGAAATTGGCAACAGTGGGCAAGAGCCCACCTGAATGGATGCGCAAAGCGGGCGAAGATGTTATCGACTGGGCGCGCGGACTAATGTAGCCGGAGGCAATATGCTAAAACCGGTTATTTCTAAGCGTGGCCGCGCGCGCTATGCTGAAATTGCCATAACGCGCGGGCCGCGCTATCTGGCAACTACGGCGAGCGGCCAATACAACGACCTATATGGCTATATCTGGATGGCCGTAGCAGATAAAAAAGAGGGGCGCATACGCATATATCAGGCGCAGCGCGATGGAAATCCGCTAGTGATCGGCGGTGACATCATGGGCGCGATATGGTATGAGGCGGCTGTGCCAAATATAGAGCACCAAATATCAGATATCAGGCACATATCGCTCGCGTATGATCAAGCTGCGCGTTATGTGCTGGCTTACGAAGTAGACGGAGAAACCTATTTGCAACAATGGGACGCGCTACAACAGCGGTACATTACCCGCGGTCCCATCGCCGGCCGTGATCCTGTGCTAATAGCCGATGCCGTAGCGGGCTATTATACTCCCAATAGCGATGTTCTACTCTTCCATTTATCGGCTGAACGTGACGTGTTGTATATGCGAGCCCAGCGCGAACAATACGCCGTCGCGCATGTAGTACAGGCACTAGCGGCAAGAGCGTATTTAGATCAAGCGCTAGCGCTACCATATCAAATAGAGCTGATTGGCTCGTTCGTAGACAACGCGGATCAAACCGGATTAGTAATGCGTACAGATCTGTACCCCGTACGCGGAATCGACGACCTGGGCACAGCGGCCGCCAGCCCGCCCTCAGCGGCGGTCTACTACCCGGTAGTAGTAGTTAGCACCCTGGACACTGACGACCTGGGCACAGCGGCCGCCAGCCCGCCCTCAGCGGCGGTCTACTACCCGGTAGTAGTAGTTAGCACCCTGGACACTGACGACCTGGGCACAGCGGCCGCCAGCCCGCCCTCAGCGGCGGTCTACTACCCGGTAGTAGTAGTTAGCACCCTGGACACTGACGACCTGGGCACAGCGGCCGCCAGCCCGCCCTCAGCGGCGATTTATGCGGTCGCAGTAGTAGTGTTAAACCTCGGCGAAGCGCCGTATGTGCAGGATGATCTAGGTAGCGCAGCAGTAACACCACCACAGGAGGCAGTATATGAGGCTATATAGCAAGAAACACCAGGCACCACACGCAACAATTAGCGCCCATGAGCTACGCTGGCAAATACTCGATCAGCGCGGCCGCATAGTCCGAGAAGCAGAAAGCCCGGTACATAACATAGTGCTGAATCAAACCTGGAATGACCTAATAGCCGCCTACGGCTTCCGCGCACTTAGCGCATATGCGGTTGTAGGTACAGGCTCGACCGCCCCAGATGCTGCGCAAACGCAGTTAGACGCTGAAGTGGCGCGCACATCGAGCGTGCCATCGGGAGAGAGCGAGAATGTGGTACATATCGGCGCGGGAGTATTCGAGATCATGCGTGTGAAACAGTTTACATCCGCCCAGGTCGGATCTCAGAACCTCACAGAATGGGGATGGGCTCCTACATCGAGCGGCGCGAACCTATCCGCACGCGAGCTGTTCCGTGATGCTAATGGTGATCCCGTGGCGCTGACGATAGATGCCGATCAGTCATTGCGACTGATATATAAACAGCGCGTAACCATAACGCCTGAACCCATGACAGCGCACGCAATATCTTTTGATATGCAGAATGTTGGAACATACAGCAACGCGCAATATTGGTTATCTAACGCCAATGCTGATGCGCCATTCTGGTTTGCCGATTTCGCGGCGAGAGGATTAGCATCCCAATTCGGCCATGCCGGAAGTGGTATTAGTCTAGCGCGAAAAAAAACTAATATGGTTGCTCAAGCCCAGCAATCAGGCGACTTAGACTATAACGGATCTGTAGGCATAGCGTATGCCCAATATAATAGCGGCGATCGCAAGCGTGTTGTATCTGATGTAACTGTAGGAGAAAACACGCAAAACGCGGATTGGTACGGATTTGTTTATCTGTTAAATAATGCCGGGAATATAGATGGTCTATGGCTCGATTTCGGTGCCGTGCTGGCAAAAGACAATCAACATCGGCTAATTATCCCGGCATTTACGATCTTGACTTGGGGACCGTAATGATACCGAACATTACTCCTCGAACGCTGATATTACCGGCAGCGGTTGAAATACCTGAGATAAGCGCCAGTATATCGCCAGCCGCTATGAAGGGCTTTCGCCATTTGCCAGGATCGACAGTAAAAGGCTCCATACTGACTTACGGAGATATAAACGCATATGCATGGTATCTGGGCGGCGGATGGTATACTGCAAACAGTCGCCGAGGCAATCGCCGAGGCGCGCGCGGCATAGAAGACGGCCGCAACTGGCAGCAATGAAAAAGCCCCCCGGAGGGGGCACCCGGCGAAGGGCTTTCGCCATTATAGCACAGGAGGCGAGAATGACAGCAAAACGAAATCCGTTCATCGCAAAGCTAGTAGCCACTGGGCGGATCGACCCGGATCGAGCCCAGCGCATCGAACGCGAAATGCGCGAGCATGAGGACCAGCAACCCCAACACGACGAACCGGCCACCGTGGGCCAGGTGCTCGCTGAGGCCCAGCAGGTGGCCCAGCAGCGCGGCCCCGCGCCCATGACACCGCCACCCAGCCCGGAGGCCCTGCAAGCGGCCCTGCGGCGCGCAGCGGCTATGCTCCAGCGGCACGAGCCGACCCTGCGACTGATCGAGCGCCGAGGGCGCGAGGGCGAGGCGGCCGGCCCCGGCGCGTTCGTGTCCCTAATGATCGCGATCGCATGGCTATACCGCGCGAGTGAGCGGCAGGCGATCGTTGACGTATTCGCGGTGCAGCTGGCGCTCGCCGACGCGCTGGGCGTATCAGAGCGCACGCTGCGCCGCTGGCAGGCGCGCGCGGACGTGCGCCGCTGGATCGGCGCGCAACCGTGGTACGGCGAAATAGGCGGCGAGCGGCGGCGCGGCGGCATGATCTATTCGGTGCGCATTAGGCGCAGGAGCGTGCAGCGCACCCCGAGGCCCTACCGAGGCATCGCGCGGCTGCCCTGGCGCGTCCTGGAGCGTGATATCGCGGAGGGCACGACCTACAGCGCCAACCGTGAGCAGATGGCTGGCGCGTTTTTTGTCCGGATACAAGAAGGAACTTTTAATGCATGGCCCTGGATAACCCCGGTGAACCCAGATACGTTATCCCGTATCACCCAAAATCAGGACGTTAATACTATCCGGACAAAAAACCGCGCGGCCTGGGTTCGCCGCTTCGCGGAAACCGTGGCCCGCGCGCTGCGCGATGGAGCATCGCGCCCATTCTGGCAGCGCCTAGCCTGGGCGATCGTGCGAGAGAATGCGTACACTGGCAACTCGCGGCTGGCCACTGCGCTCGCGGCGGCGTGGCGGGAGGCGGCGGCCGGATGGGACCGGCTGCGCTCGCCAGCAGCCGCGATCGTGGCCGGAATAGATCGCCGGTTACGCGCCGAAACCGGGCAAAGCCTGCGCCAGCGGCTCGAGGAACTGGCCGCCCTGAAGGTGGGGCGGGAGGTGGCGGCATGAGCGCGCGGGCGAAGCAGGCGATCGCGCATCTTGCCAGCGCGCTTTCGTTCCGCGCGAGAATGCGCCCTGTGGAACTGCGCAACCAGGCGGTGCGCTGGTACTGGGAGCGCTGGGCAGACGAGCACGGCGGCGATATTCGTAACCACATGCTGCGCATGGCCGACCGCCCCCGGGCGTCGCTGCTGGCGGACCTGGCCGCACTCACCGGCCTAAATGCCGATAGTCAAGAGCACCATGCCCTTATAGAATATGCGTTGGCCCACAATCTGATGCTGCAGAGCGAGGCCGGCCACGCCATGAAATCATGGCATGATATATTCGAGGGGAAGGAGGCACGCAGATGACGGCACAAGAAATCTACCGCGCGGCAACCCGCAGCCGACCTATCGATATACAAGCGCTTGATCCCGTTGATATATTCGCTGCCATTATCGGATCGCGCAAGGCAGCTGAGTCGCTGGCGGCCGCGCCATGGGACCGCCTGCTCGAAATGCCCGTGCGTGAGGCCATGCGCGAGCTTGCAATATTACCCCATGTAGGCCCCGGCATCGCTGCGAAGGTTATTCTCGTGCCGTTCGCAGCCATATATATGGCGCAGAAGCGCCGCGAAAGCGGGGGTGACGATGAGGCTTGAACCAGTACAACCCAATGAGCCGCTAGCGCCTGGCGTGTATTACATGTACATACGCGCCACGAACGCAATTGTTGAAATTGTGCGACGTTGGCCGGAGCTGGCCCAGCGGATTGCCGAGCAAATGCAACACCGCTTCGCCGGGCGCGTGCGTTTGCGTTCGCTCGGCCTGGCCCGACCCTACGATGACGGTGCATTATACTGGGCTATCGAGGCGACCGTGACGGAGCAAGAGGAAACCGGCAACGCGCAGCCGACGGGGACAGCCGCCCCCATGGTCGCGCCCGTCATCATCATCACGGGCGTGGCGATCGTTAGCGCGCTCGCGCTGATCCTGGGTATTACGTTGACGGTGCGTTCAATCGTACGCGTGCGCATGGACGCCTGCGCAGAAAACCCGGACCTGTGCCGCAGCCGCGAGGCAACGTACCGTCTAGTAGCGATCGGCATCATGCTGGCGGCCGGTGCGTGGCTGATGCGCCAGATCGAGGAGGTGGCATGACCCTGCGCGAAATCGCCAGACGCGCGGCCGAAGCGCACGCGGCGCTGGAGTGGACACACACACCAACGCCGGAACAGGCGCGGCGCATCATAAGCGAGAAAAAAACCAGAAAGCGGGCGCTCGACGAAAAAACCCACGCAATACTTCAAGAATATAAAAATGCAGCCAAAGAGCGCACGCAGACCAAACCCATGCATGAAAAAAGTGGCCCTAAAAACGCCGATAACCCAGCTCCAGCACCCCCGGCCAGTGTAGGGGACGAGGGAGGCGGCGCAGGGACGCAGGCGCAGCCAGGCGCAGCCAGGCGCACACTTGCAATTGTGGCAGTAACAGCGCTAGCAATCGCGGCGCTGCTGGGGGTGAAGCGATGACAGACGTGAATATGGGAACGCTGCATATATACGAGCCCGAAAAAGAAGAGCCCGAGGCCGAGGCCGCGTATAAGGCTGAAGCGGTGAGCGCGGAGGAACCCACCGCCGGACCTGTACCAGTAGATCTTGGCGAGTATGAAGAGCCCGAGGCGGAGTCCGAAGCGGAGGCGGCCGGCGGTGGGCAAACCGAAGCCGACGGCGCGCCCGACCTATCAGGGATGCTGCAATTACTGGCGTTCGCAGTAGCGCAAATGCGCTATACAGAGCGCGAGCGCCAGCAGCGATTTATCGATGCGTGGCTGGCCGAAGTCGGGCCGGTCATGGAGATGCTGAAAGTACCCGAGGCCCTAGCCGCGATGGGCTGGACAGCGGCGCGCGGCTTCGAGGCGCTGCCCCCATGGGTACGCCTTGCGCTTGCGGGCGCATGGATGGCCTACGCATTCAAGGCGGCGGACGCCGAAGCACAGAAGGGAGTGACAGACGGTGAAACGATTATGGACATTGATACTGGCGATTCTGACAGGCGCGGCGTTTAGCCAGGGGATGAAAACGCGCCGAGTGGAACGCCTGCGCGCGATCCTACCCGAACCGGCCCGCCGCTATGCCGAGGGCTTCGAGTACGCAACGAGCCGGTATCCGGTGGACCCGCTGCTACTCGCCGCGCTGGTGCGCGCCGAATCGAGCTTTAATCCGCGCGCGCGACGCCATGAGCCCGAATATCAGCGGCGTTATGTAACCGGCAGCAGCCGGTGGGAGCCCGCGCGCCGCCTGGGGTGGAGTGATGAGCAGCTAGCCACCAGCTGGGGGCTGACGCAGGTACTAGGAGCGACAGCCTGGTCGATGGGCTGGCATGAACCGCCCGCTGCGATCCTGGACCCGGCGACAAACCTGACCCTAGGCGCTAAATATCTGCACCAACGCTTAGAGCGCTACGATGGCGACGTAAAGCGCGCCTTGATCGCCTATAACGGCGGCCACGGCGCGGTTCTGGCATACAATCGCGGAGCGTCGCATCCGTCGATCGGCTACGCCGAGCGCGTGCTGCGCTACTGGCGCGAGTATCAGGGGACAGCCGGGCAATGAGCAAAGTACACCGCGTAATGATCCATAAAGTGCAATACCGCGACTCGCGCGGCCGCTTCGTATGCTCGCCGAACAAAGCTTGCAAGCATAGGAGCGCGGCGCGAAAAAAACCATGTACAGGCAAACGCAGACCGACGGGCGCATATATCGAGGTGACGGAAAAACACCAGCGCTTCGGGCCGCCACGCCTAGAGTTTCGCTACTACGACCCGGAGATGGAGCGCTGGAAGCGCGAGGCGCTGAAAAAACGCGATTACCAAGCGCTGCGAGAAATTAAGGCGATTAAACAACGAATACTTGACGATCTGATCGAGCAATACAGGCGCGAGCAGGCAGGCGACGACCTGGATAACATTCACGATGAGCGCGAGGCGATGCGGCAATATGAGATCGAGGCCCAGGCTAAACGCGGCGCTGAGGGGCGACTACAATTTTTAGAGCGCGTCGCGCGGATCGAGAAACAGCTACAAAAACTCGACGATGACGAGCTGAAAGAGCGCGCGCGAGAGGCCGCACGAATAAAAAAGAGCGATTTTGTACACGCTGCGCGTCGCGTATTGAAAGCGCGCGGATATAGTACCCATCATTTAAACCTAATCGCACCGCTGAACACCGCACGACGCAAGAAAAGGAAGCGCCGGAGGTAGAACGTGCAAACACTTAGAGGCCTGATAATCGGCCCGGCCGGCAGCGGCAAATCAACGCTGGCGCGCACGATCGTGCGCGAGATGATGCGCGGACCCAGCGCCCCGGCCCGCCTGATCGTGATAGATACGAGCGACGAGTGGGCGGACCACGTAGACGCCCACGTGGAGGTCGATCACGAAGCGAGCGCGAAGGCCGGGCGCGTGCGCTGGGATGACGTTCTTGCCCGTCACCGCCGGGTATTGTTCGAGCTAACCACCCCGGACCCGGAGCCGTTCGCGGCCGCGATCGGTCAGGCAATCATGCGCGTGGGCGATGCGCTGGTAGTGATAGACGAGGCGCACCACATAGCCCACCCCAAAGCGCCGCTAGCATTCTTAGCCGTTTGGACAGGCGGCCGGAAGCGAGGAGTGCACGCGCTTGCTATCACACAGCGGATCACCCAGGCGCAGCGCGTGGGACTGAGCATGACGGTGCTAAACAATAGCACCACGGCCTGGGTGTTTCGCGCAACGGAGCCGCGCGAACTCGATAAGCTGGGCCAGCTACTCGCGCCCGAAATCGCGGAAAAAATACCGGCGCTTCGGCCACCCGGCCCGGACAATGCCCCAGATTACGCCGTGTACGACATGCGGACAGGACGCGGCGTGATTGTAAACGGAAGCAGTTTGTGATAAAGAGGGACGAGAGGAGGTGAGGCAAACGAAACCCGACGGAGTTTTAAAGCTCGCCGAGGTAGGAGCGAAAAAGGCGGCCGGGCCTGAAATCCTGGGCGCGGCTGGCGGCATGGTCGGCGGCTGGCTCGCCGAAAAAACGCTGCTGACCATGGGCCGCCCCGTTTTTGGCACCAACGACGGCACCACGCCGTTGAGCCCGCAGCAGCGCAGCGCGCGGCTGGCGCTCAACGTAGCGCTGGCAATCGCAGGCGGAGCCATCGCCGCGACCGCCAAGGACAAGGCGCTCAAGGGCGCAGGCGTAGGACTAGCCGCCGTGCAGATCAAACATCTGGTAGAGGCCGCAGGCATCAGGTTCTAGCCCTGGATAGGGCAAAGGGAGGAAAGATGAAATGACGCGAATCACATTGCACAAAGAGCACGCCTATGTCACTGCGAAGACGAGCGAAACCTGCAGCGGTGGCAAGGCCCGCAGCCGTCTGGAGATCACCGCGCCGCGAAACACGCGCCTGCATCTGCCCCGGCGCTTCTTCGCCAAAATCAAGCTGCTGGACAACGCGGGAAACCAGATCGACCGCTACGCCGTCATCTTCGTGCGGAAAATCCGCCCGAACGACAGGAAGCCCGCATATCTTGCTGACTTCGACTACACCGACTTCGCCGACTTGGCCCCCGATCAGCAGGACAGCCAGGACAACCGCGCGAGCCTGACCGTGGACCTGGGGCACGACGTGACCGTGAACCCTCAAGAAACGATCAGCATCGAGATCATCGGAGCCGACGCGGTGGACTGGACCAAGCCCGGAACCGTCTTCGAGTTTCGCGCCGCTGAGGAGGTGTTGTAAATGCGGAACGCCCAGCGCGGCATCATCGCCACCAAGCCGGTGCGCCTGGGCGCTCGGAACTTCGAACCGCAGGCGCAGGTGCCTGGGCACCCTAGCCCCATCGGCAAGCTCACCGTGGAGCAGGGGCACATTCTGGGCCTGCGGCGCGCGCCGTTGCGCATGTACGTGCAGGCGCGCTTCGAGGAGCCCATCACGCCCGGCGGCACCACGCACACCGTCGATCTGGGAGCGCAGGGGCTCGCGTTCGCGTTCACCAAGCGCGACGCGCCCGCCTTTCCCACCAGCAAGCACCCCGACATGCGCGCCTATCAGCGCGTTAGCGGCGCGTGGCAGCCCGCAAACGTGACCACCGCCGATCCTGCGGCAGGTACAGTAGACTTGGAGGTGGACGCGACGGCGGACGCCGTGCGCCTGTACTACATCCCGATAGGCGGCGAAATCCGCCTGGAAGTGTCCGCGCCGGTGGGCAGCGGCCGCAGCGTGGTGCAGATCGCAAACTGGACCATGCGCGAACTGGCCGAGTCCGCCGCCTACGGACCAGAGCAGAAAATCGTGCCGCAGTCGGTCTATCTGATCGAGGATTACGCGGTACAGCTCACGGTGGACACCAAGCACACCATGGCGGCGCTGGACGACGAACTCGCGCGCCATGAAATCAAGCTGGACGCCGAAACCGGCCGCGCCGAGTATGTGCCCGGTGGCCTGAAAGAGGCGCAGGCGCGAATCAACGCACTGCTGGGGCTGGGGGTGAGCGTATGAACTGGGCCGACGTAATCGGCGATGTGGTCGATGCAGGCGCGGGCCTGATAGATGACTTCACGTTTACTGAGGAGGAGCGCCAGACGCTCACCACCCAGCGCGAAGGCTACGCCGCCGCCCGTGATGTGGCCGCCACCCAACTGCAGGGGGTAATCGCTACGGCCGACGCCCGGCGCACCGGAGCGATCGCACAGGCGCAGGCGGCGCTCGCCCGCGCCAACGCCCAACAAAAGATGGCGTATGCGCTGGCGGCCGTGGGCATCGTGGCCGCGCTCGCCTGGGCGTTCAAGCGGGGGTAGGCATGAGCCTGCGCCGCGTTGTAGCAGCTGGCGCGCTGGCCGTGGCTGGCGCGCTGGCCGCCGATCGCGTGGCGGCGCGCCAGCCA
>Ga0256831_1001671_pt1 | contig 11710 bp, 11 predicted proteins | sample 132544metaG_FD_189087 | JGI IMG/M metagenome (GOLD analysis project Ga0256831, IMG submission 189087) | Hydrothermal vent microbial communities from Lau Basin, Pacific Ocean - 132-544 | ecosystem: Environmental > Aquatic > Marine > Hydrothermal vents | place: Pacific Ocean: Lau Basin | collected... | reverse complement strand
GGCCTGAATCATACAACCAGATAGTAATAGTACAAAAGTTAATTTTTTCATTAATTAAAATCTTTTTTTATTGGAAAGAATAAAAGTTATCAATGACAGATGCTGGAGTCAAATATGACTATTTAGTTCCAACACCTTGATGCATCAATAAAACTAAGGATTTGATTTATCTTAACTGATAATTTATTCCCGCATAAATGGTGCGTTCCATTCCTGGTGCAAACTCACGTCCTCTATAAGCATTATACGAGGCTAATGTTGCATAACGTTCATCGGTCAGATTCATTATCCGAGCATAAAGTTCCAGGCTATCTTTATTCCCCATATCCACAAAATGATTTATCCGGAAATTAAACAGTTCATGGCCATTGTATTTCTGAGTATTTTCATTATTCATATAATATGAACCCAAATATGAATATTCCAGTTCCATACGTCCGCCATTAAGAATAGTCGGACGATAATTTAATGTGGCATTACCCAGGTTATTGGGTGCTGCAGGCAGTTCATTACCGCTAAAATTACTACCCTTTTCAGTCCAGTCCTCATAGGTCTGTTTGGTATATGAATAACTGATACCAAGATTCCATTTTTTGTTAAACTGATAATCGGCGCCCAGTTCCAGGCCCTTATGACGTGTGTCACCGGCATTAGTCGTATAACGATCACCAGTTACAGGATCCTCATAGGTGACTAAATCATCCGTCTTATCCATTAAATAATATGATGCTTCAAAACTTAACTTATTTAACAGACGTCCACGCAACCCCAGTTCATAACTATTCACTTCCACAGGGTCCAGATCCAGTGATGCCTGATTACTACCAGGTCTAAAAAGTTGCCCTTCGGAAGGTACCCGAAACGAGTTTCTATAACTGATAAAGCCATTCAGAGTTTCATTAAATGCCCAGGTTGCACCAATTTTAGGACTCCAGTGTTCAAATGAAACTGTAGCATCCTCTGGACGATTAATTTTCATGGAAAAACGCATACTGTCAGGCCGGTATCTGAATAATCCGCTGGACATATTATTATCATAATCATATTCAACATTATCATAGCGTAAACCTGCCGTTACTCTTAATTTATCGATTGGTGAAGTTTCCAGATGAATATAAGGAGCAATACCAGTATAAGTTACATCATAATCATATATTTTATCCTGTTTGATATAATAGTCATAAACACCATCTGCATTTTTAGTTGAATCAAAATAGTGCTCTTTTCGACTGCCGGGACTATAGTCGAGATCGGTACCAATAATTAAACGGGTTCTATAGGGTTCAAAATCGGTACGATATTTAAGCAATAAACCAAGAGACTGATTTTCCGTCTTTTTAATACTGGGATCATAGGTAAATGACCAGTTAGGCAGATATTCCATTTCATTATTACGCAAATACGGAGTAATTGTCAGTAAGGAATCACCATACTCCTGTTCATAACTGGTCGATAATCGAAGTGCTTTCACATCACGGTAGGAAACACCATAATAATTTTTAGTAGGGTTATGTTTATAGTCGTCTTCAGACAGTTTAGATGAACCGGCTGTCTGCTGATCAATATTCGAACCACTAATAACGGTTTCCAAACTTGCACCATTACTTAAAACTGAATCCCAGCGGGCAGTACCAGCCACTCGATCATAATCTGTTTTATCTCGCCAGCCATCGGTGTGAGTAATATTTAAATCACCCCGCATACCATTATCACCCCAGGTATTACCACCACTAAGGAGTATTCTGCCCCAGCCGTATTCACCGCCTTCCAGACCCAGATCAAATTCAGGCTCAAGGGGTGCTGGACGTGTTCTAACATTAATAATGCCGCCAATGGCATCACTGCCATACAGGGCAGTACCCGGTCCTTTAGTGACCTCTACAGACTGAGCTTGTGGTAAATTAGTTTCATATAATGCATTATGATTAAAAAAGCCGGTGGAGCGAGTTGGAATACCATTTTCCAGATATAAATAAACCGGCTTGGTGGTAATAGGCTGACGCATCATCAACATATGCCCCTCACCTCCGGTCACATTAACATGCACGCCTGGAATACGATTTAATAATTCCGACGGGTGACCCGGTTTAACCTCATCAATTTCTTTCTCATCAATAACATCAACGGTTTCCGGTACTTCACTTTTTAAGGTTTCCTCCCTGGTACCGGTAACTGTTATCTGGGGTATATCCAGTTCGTATTCCTCAGCGAAGCTTGAGCCAAAAGAGCTCATTGAAAGCAAAACAACCAGGTAAAGTATTTTGTGTTTTGTTGTTATCATTATCAATCCCGTATTATAGTTATTTAAAAATGCAAAAACAGCTTATTAGCAATTATCAAGCCAAATATAAGTCATTGTTTTTAAATTATTTTTCTATAATGGATTTTTATAAATGAGTTATATAACACAGTTAAAGTAGCATATAACCTAAAATCGAAAGGCTATATAATTTACGAAAATAGTCATTCTAAATAATAAAGTACATCTGAGAGCGTAGGCATTTTGCTCACGTCAGTTTTTTTATAGGGAATAGATTAATAATAGGGATGCGGGCAGGATGCCCTCACTCCGGCATAAGGACAAATCTTATTTGCCTGGGGGATTTAGGAGAGGTTAATCATCTGTCGTAGACAGATAAGCCATAATGGCCTGAATTTCTTCGGGTTCCATGTCTTCAAACAAATCTTCGGCGTATTCATGCCAGCGTTCTCCGGTGGCAAAATGTTGAATCTGTCTGGTCATATATTCTGTGTATTGGCCAGATAATGGTGGGGTTTCCGAACCCTTCTTGCCTTTGCCATTTTTGCCGTGACAAAGTTTACAGTCATCTACATACATTTCTTTGCCTGATTCAATATCACCATCAACTCTGGCAATATTAAACACTTTTTTGGCTATTAAAAGTTTCTCATAAGCGGTGGTATTTTTATCAAACTCCGGCATTTTGCTGGTCAGTTTGATTTGTGACAGGTACGCCGCTATGGAAGGTATATCCTCATCCGGTAACTCACGGTCATTGGCATAAGGACGCATGGGCATATTTTTACGTTTTTCCGATTTAAAATTTTTAACCTGCTCCATAATATATTTAGCGGGCAAACCTGCCAGACGCGGATATTCACCCTTTTTACCACCCTGACCAAATTCACCATGACAGCCGGCACAAACTTCATGAATTTCTTCACCCAGATCCAGATCTATTTCTGCAGCCATCTGTTCTTCAGTCATATCCTCAGCATGGCCTACTGAGATAAATAAAAAAGCACCAAAAAACATTAAGTATTTAAACATAAACAAATCTCACCTAAACAGCAACCATCAAGGTAAATCACCTTTTTTAAATAAATAATAGCCTATAGAAGCACAGAAGGTACCCAGTAAAACCGGATAAGCAATGGCCCAGAGTATATATCCGGCTTCTGAGAAATTGTCCAGGATAATATAGGCCGAGGGTCCCAGTATAACCAGTTGCGGATCAAACAAGACCATGGCTGCGGTTCTGAATACCTGTAATGGATTAATGAGCGAAATAGCCACTGCAGTTTCTGAAGGCAGACCTTCACGGATCATAATACCGAGAAGTATCAAATCTAGAAATAACAATAAGGTCAGCCAGACCACAAAAGCCAGCCCCTGTGCCACATCAGACGAGCGTGCCAGAGTAGAAATCAACATACCAATACCCAGAAAACACCAGGCCACAGCCAGTAATAAGCCAGTGTAGCTGGCAAATAACACCCAGGGAATATCAGCCCCTTTAATCGCAGTCCATATAACAGCACCAATCATAGCCAGAAAAACAGGTAAAAATACGACAATAAAGCGCCCCAGAAAACGTCCCCAAAACCAGGCTGAAAGTGAGATGGGTAATGATAACAGGTATTCAAACACCCCCGCTTCCCTGTCACCAGCTACTGAACGAACCGTAGTAATTAATACAAACACCGGCAGGATAGCAATCGTCAACTGTATATAGGTAATTAATAAACGAGTTAACCCGGTAAACCCCATAATACGACTTTCAGTAATACCAAAGACAAACAGCAGCACCACAATACCGCCAAATACACCACTGTACACAATAAACCATTTAGCTCTGAGTGACTCAATAATATCAGCCCATGCTGTTAACCATAAATGTTTCATTTAATCTTCACTTTTTAAATATCAAATAACCTACGACTTACGACTTTTAATTATGCTCAAGATTACCACCATGAATATTGAGTTTCTTTTCCACTTTTTCTATATGCTTTACAGCTTGCTCATAATTTAATGCACCTTCAGTTTTATTTTTCTCAGCTCCCAGACCATAGCCCATAGGAGAAATTTCTCCTTTAACAAACCAGGCTTTTTTAGCCTCCAGCCAGTCATTGGTTTTATAATCGTTAACCCATAGTTCTGTTTTCGGGTCATTTTTATAGGGCTGTGTTTCCAGCCATAATACTGCACAGCCCATATCATCAAATTTATAAACTCTGGAACGTTTACCCTCAGGAAATACCCTGACCTGAGCAGAAAAATCATGATCACTGAGCATCATCTGACAGCGTTGACAGGTGTCTCTATCCCACTTAACTTCAACAGGGCCGGTTTGATCATTTTTACCACAGCCCGTTAACAACACCAGCATTGAAACAATTGTAAATAAAGCAAAAAGAAATCTAGGCATTTTTTCTCTCTTCCATATGGATGTCTTTTAAAATAGCCGCATAACGGGACAGTACGCCCAGAAAGCGTAAACGGTCTGGCCCTGCTACGGTACCATGCCAGACCAGGCCTGCAGTATCAGAGTCCGCCGTATCGGTTTTAAATTTCCAGAGCTTAATCGCTTTGGCAAAGGCTTCGTCTACTCGTTTAATAGTGATTACAGTCTTTAATACACTATCCAGATCAACTTCATCTTCAACCCTGTCATCGAGTATAACCAGCCCCTGATCCATTTCAATCACCCGATTAACCAGTGAAGCCACTTCATCCAGGCGATGACTGGAGATTAACATCACCGCCTCGTCTTTCTTTTCTGCCAGCAACTGAAAGAAAATATGTCGGGCATCAGGGTCAAGGTTTGCTGCCGGTTCATCAAGGATTAGAATCTTTGCTGCACGTCCCAGTGCAATACTGATTAATAACTTCTGTTTCTGGCCACCGGACAATTTAACAAAAGGCCGGGATTTTAATTGTTCAAAATCCAGACCAAGGCGTTCTGCCACATGAATCATTTCCTGTGGATCGGATCCACAGAGACTGGCAGAAAAATGAATTAACTGACCCACCGGCATTTTAAGTGGCGGCGGCAACTGAGGAACAAAGCCGATGTCTTTAAGGACAATCTGTCGTTCCAGACGGGGATTATGACCATTGACCAGAACTTCACCGTCAAAGGTATATTCACCCAGCAAACAACGGATCATGGTGGTTTTTCCTGCGCCATTAGAACCCACCAGTGCGATTCTGTCTCCAGTGGTTATATTTAAATTCAGGCCTTTAAGTACTTCTGTACGCCGAAAGGTCTTTTTTACATTATTAAATTGAATCATCAGGATTGCTGTTCCTTAGTTTCTGTCTGCTGTTGCCTGCTTTCCGGCATTAACGAACGCTCCACCTCAGGTTTAGTGGCTTTATGACTCAGGCCCTTAAATTCAAAATTAAGGGAGTTGGTTGGACAGGCATCAACGCAAAGACCGCAGCGGGTACAGTCTGCACCCAGACCAATTTCGACATCTGTACTTCGATTTTTAATCGTTACATCCAGTACATGAGGCACCAGACAAACACTACGGCAGTCCCCTTCATGCTTACAGTCCGTCATATCATAGGTAACGCGAACCGGTGAAAAAATACCGACCAGTCCATAGGTAATGCCTATGGGACAGACGTAACGACACCATGCACGACGGGACAAAAACACTTCAAATAACAACAGAAATGCGACCCATATCAATGCCAGAGTAGGACCGTAAATAATAGCCCGGCTTAAAATACCCGTAGGTGAAATAAATTCATACACGGTATAACCGGTAAGTAGAGCCAGTAAAGCAAAAATAATATAAAAGACCGTACGTACACCACGATGAAAGGTATAGTTTTTTGCCAGACCGCGTGCAGCCAGCCATAAATGCAGTTTTTCTGTCCATTCTGCCAGCAGATGGTAAGGACAGACCCAGGAACAGAAAGTTCTGCCGCCTAAAATAAACCAGAGTATAAAGATGGTACTAATACCAATCACCAGATTGATCAGAACCTGTTTATGTGCCAGCATAACCTGCAAAGCTGAATTTAAGTCTGCCATATGGAAACCCATAAAACGTGATGCAGTTAATGCGCCTTCCAGCAATTGAATATCCAGTGAATAAGAAAGTACAAATAACAGGTTCACAAATATCAGTGTGAACCAGCGACGTTTACGCCATTTGTTTTTGGAATTTTTATGGTGTTCATCATGCAGAGCTTCCAGTTGTGCTTTGGTTACTTTTTCACCTTTTTTATAGAAATATATTTTTTGTACTTCTGGGGAAAGTTCTGCTTTAGCAGGCTTACGTGGTGCTCTGCCCAGTAATTGTAAAAAAGATTCGAGAGATCGGTTCATGAGTGTCCCTTACTTTTATTAATATATTCAGCACTCAGGGGCAATTTGGTCACCTGATCATAATCAACAACTATAGCAGCCTGTTCTGCCGGGCAGATCATTTCACAGACCCCACACCCCACACAACCATCATATACAACCGGTTTCATATGTTTAACGCCATTTCTTTGTTCAATTAATTCCAGCCCAATGGCCCGTTTAGGTGGACACTGATTTTTATCGCCGGATGGATATTGACCATCCTGACACTGGTTATAGCGTTGTTCAATGGGACAGGCCTGCACACATAAGTCACAGATTTCCACATCATAGGGATGATCTTTCAAAGGAATGGGATTCCAGCGGTCTATTTTCTCATAACGCAAAACACCATTATAATCCGAGCCACGAGCAATACCTTTAAAACCTTTACCTGCCACCGCTAAACATAATTTTGGTTTATCCAGTTTCGCAAGGCCCATTCGAGTATCTTTAACATAATCAAGAATATGTGTAAGAGAACCGGTTGGACAGGCAAGCACACATTGCAGCCCGTCACAGGAAAAGTCACAGGCCTGTTCACGGGCATTAATATAAGCACTTCCCAAACCAAAACCATCTTCAAGATCATCCAGTTTAACGGCATTTACCGGACAGACCTGGACACATTGACCACATTTGATACAGGAGGCCAGATAATCTTTTTCATCTAAAGCCCCCGGTGGCCTCATAATCAGGCGGGTGTCAGCATGTCCCTTAAGTGGAATAAATCCAGCCAGGGAAATACCGGTAATGCCTGCTGTCAATGCCACAGAACGCAGAAACTGCCGTCTGGCTTCCTGTGCGCGTCGACCTGGACCACGAGCAATCTGTTTCTTTTTTATCGTGTTTTTGCTCGTAGTTTTTTGTTCTGGGTTATCATTTGTAACTTGATTCATGTAAATACCCTTTCAGACGTTTTTCGAGCTCTGTTTCATTTCTGTTCTGACTTTCCTGATTATTTTTTTTCAGTTTGCTTGCAACTGATTTTTCTTCCTTTTCTAATGAGCTGACATTCATAAACGGTTTTTTATCTCGTAAAATTAGATCGGGCTCACTAAAAGGAGCCAGTTTTTCCAGAAAATCAATTAATTCCAGTACCGCTGAACCTTTATAAAACTGTGCCCCTTCAACATCCTGCCAGAGACGATCCGAATAGGCGTAAATATCATGAGGAGTATCCCCAATTCCATTTTTATCCTCATCAAAGCCCTCATAATCATCCCAGTAGTTACCTTCCCAGATATTTCTGTTAGCAGTTTTTCCACCCGAAACAACGACCTGAGTGATATTAGCCTTAAATTGATTTCTTTTGAAAACATTATCTTTCCAATCTGCCAGAAAACGAATACCAATACCATTAAAAGCAATCAGGTTATTAATAAAATAGTTTGTTGTGTCTGGCTGATAAGGTGAAACATCAATCGATAAAGCGGTAGAACTAAAAACAATTTTATTATTTTCGACCTTAATATCAGAAGTCTCTTTAAATCCAATTCCGATCCCAGCGGCACCAGTTGCATGAGAAATAATATTATTTTTTATCACCACTCCATCGCTATACATTAAAAATATACCCACGGAATTATTATAATACTCGTTATACTGCACATCATTATATTGAGCATACATAAAATGCAGTCCATAACGTCCACCATGACTGACATTATGATGAATAATATTATTTTTTGAATACCAGACCACCATATCACGTACATTTCGCATAGTATTATAAGTAATCTTATTATCAAAACTATACCACAGGCGAATAGAATCACCTCGCATACCTAAACTTTCATCTTTTGAAGAAATGGTATTACGTTTAATCACATTATTTTTTGATTTTTGTAAGTCAATGCCAAAAAGACAGTTATCGATGACATTGTCTTTAACAACATTAAAATCCCCCCGCACCTGTACACCAGCATCTAAATCATTATGATAAGAACCAGAATTAGTTAAATGCAGATTTTTTATCTCCGCGCCATTAGTCTTTAGAACAATAACGGAGCCTTTCCCACCTGAATCAATAGTTACTTTACCCTGACCATCCAGAGTAACCGGTTGTTTAACAACAACAGGACCGGCATAGGTACCAGGAGGAATGACCAGAACATCACCTTTTTTCAATTTATCTACAAGTGGTTGCAGCGGAGGATAAGTGCTGACAGAATGGCTACCTTTATCGGCTGGAAGAGATGCAAAAATTGCCGAAGAAAAGAACAATAGTGAAACAAATATAACGCGATATATCATCGTTTAATCAAATCTTATATAAAATATTAGGTAGCTATTCAGCCCTGAACATTTACACTCAGAATACGCTCAGGACTGTAACGAATTGCTAAAAAGCTATTATAAAGATTCTTTACGACGCATTAAAGCAATTGCTGCAAGTATTATTGAATTCACCATCATTAAAGCAAAACCAATACTTGGATAAGAAAAAGTAGCAAATTGAGCCACCTTGCCTTCACCAAAAACAGTAGGCATAAAGGGTTTAACCGTAAAGGCCCCCATAGAATTTAAGGTATGTCCATACCACCAGAGCCAGGCGGAATAATCAATAACAAAAAACACCGGCAATGCCATTGGTACTAAAACCATTAACCAGTAGATTAGATTATTTTTAGATCGGGTTCCTACAACAATCAATAACAACATAGCACCCAGCAGACCAAAATACACAATATTTGTGGCTAATCTCAGCTTTTTAACCATGGGACGGATTTCATCCTGGTTATTAAAATAACGCCCTAACACTTTTCCATAATGCCAGGCCATTAACTGGTAGGCATTACCTTTCCAGGGTTCAGAAACACGCCCATTGCTTAAATCATTTTCATAAGTGCTTTGAAGTTCTTCAATTAAACGAGTTTTTTCATCTACCTGTTCTTCTTTACTGGATTCAGCACTTTGTTCATCAGTTACTTCATCCTTATAGTTTTTACCCGCCAATGAAGCTTTCAACTGTTTTAATGCCTTTGTCGAATCCATGGGCTTTACATCCAGCCCCAGGGTTTTATCATTGGCATCCTGATCCAGTTGATTCATTAAGGCATAAAGATAGCCCTCATTCTCGTATTTAATACCATCGGTTTTATAAATAGTCATGGTCATCCAGACAGCATTGCCCGTAAAAGCGATAATAAGAAATATTCGACGTCTTTTGGGATTGGAAATAGCAAAACCAATGACCATAATAATCAGCAGAGTAATTAAAAAAGGAGAGAATCCTCGTTCAATAGGTCCACCAGCGGCTATTGGATACATGCCAACATAGTGATTAATGGTGTCCATTTCATGAACACAGTCCAGGGCTTCTTCTTCATTGATTTCATCTTTAACAACCAGTGAACAACCATTAAATACGCCGTTCATATGAAAATTTATGCGTACACCGTCAGGAAAAGCAGCCTCCGGATAGTTGGGGGCTGTTAAAGCAACCCACCAGATTGGCACAAAATAAATGGCAATCATCAATAATATCGAAGCGATTGACAGGGAGGTGATAATTAATGGACGTTTTGCATCATTCATTGGAGATGATCCTTATATTATATTAGCAATTCCTACCCCCAGGTTCTTGCTAATATACTTCTTAATAACAAAATTACACAGCTTAAATTGTCGGTTCTCAATTTTGTACATTTTCACCCAAAAAGCCCTTATATCCATAAAGATATAAGGGCTGATTGTTAGCCTGACGCTTATTATTTTATTACAGTATGAATGCAATAAAAACTTACAACTTAGTCAAAGTCAGGATTTGTCCAGTCTTTGGACGGTGCCAGATCTTCCTTTGGCACAGGAATACTGGCAACATAACTGATTACATTGACCAGGTCTTCATCAGAGAAGTTTTTAATTTGCTCAACCATATCTGGGTTGGCATTACGACGCTTGCCATCACGGATCCATTCAAACTGTCTCGCCATATATTTATAATGTTGTCCCTGAATCCTTGGATAATATTTCTCTCCATCTCCCTGACCAACATCACCATGACATTTTACACAATTATCATGAAACAACTTTTTGCCTTTTGCCAGATCTGCAGTTATAGGACCTTTACCATTGTCCGGATTCATTTTTAGTTTCTGAATATAAGCCGTTACATCAGCAATCGCCTGTTCATCACCAATGGATTCGGGCAGAGCAAATGGATACATGGTCGGATTATCACGGTTTAATGCACGGATATCCGCTAACTGCTTAATCAGAACTCTACGGTGCTGACCTGCTAATTGAGGGAAAGTACCGTCTTTAGTACCCCAGCCTTCGGGCAGGTGACACGCTGAACACACTTCAAAAACGTCCAGTCCATTTTCTAAATCCGGCGTTAAATGTAAGGCAGCATCCTGCTCACCACCACCTTTGTTCCAGCCCAGACTTTTTGCATGCTCATCAGATAATTCATCAGTTGCCAGAGCAAAACTGCTTAATGCGATAACTGATGTGAATGCCAGCATACTTATTGCTGATTTTAATTTCATTTCAGGTAAACTCCCTTCAAATTTTAGAATAACACTTGGAACCTAATTTCAAGATTGTTGCAATTTTTTCATATCAGGAAAAATTTAGCCTTGATAAATATCAAAATAACCAAGTAAAACAATCAGAAATAGCCCTAACAATAACAGGGTTATTTGTCAGGGCTATTGGTTAATTAAATCCAAAGAGGTATTACTGAGTAGAGAGCCATTCTGCAATTGCTTTCTTTTCTTCATCAGTAGTCATATGGGTAATACCTTTCATGGCTGCAGTCATACCGTTGTTACGTTTACCAGATTGGATATCTTTAATCTGATTAAACAGATATTCTGCATTATTGCCTGCCAGTTTAGGATAAGTAGGCATAATAGGAGTTTTACCGTCCTTGCCATGACAGGCAGAACAACCACCCTTGGCTGGATTCAGAAAAAGTGCCTGGCCATCAAGTGCCATTGCACTTGAGGTAGCACCAATACCAGCAATATATAAAGCAGCGATAGCAATTTTAGATAATTTTTTCATAATATTTCCTATTGATTCTATTGAAGTTTAACTTATTTATATTAGGACAAAAACAAAAGATTATGCGCCCTGATTCAAGCCTACAT
>Ga0256831_1001670_pt1 | contig 11711 bp, 11 predicted proteins | sample 132544metaG_FD_189087 | JGI IMG/M metagenome (GOLD analysis project Ga0256831, IMG submission 189087) | Hydrothermal vent microbial communities from Lau Basin, Pacific Ocean - 132-544 | ecosystem: Environmental > Aquatic > Marine > Hydrothermal vents | place: Pacific Ocean: Lau Basin | collected... | reverse complement strand
TGCTACACCCGCCTACCCCCACGTGGGGACTATGCACCTGTTAAGGTACAAGCACCCCCATCTTAACTCATTCTTCTTTCGGAGACAAGCGGATGAGCTGGATGCCCTCCCAATCCACGATCTCCCGCCCCTCGATGCCGTCCATGCGCATCGCAAAGCGCTGCTCGTTGTTCGTGGACCATATCTGAATCACGCCGCCACGCCGCTTGGCCTTGAGGCAGCGCTCCCAGAGCTTATCACGCACGCGGGCGGAAAGGTGCCCGACGAAGACGCCGGGGTGAGGTTCCAACATCCAGCGGGTAAGCACTCCCCGCAGGGCAGGCGGCACTTTTTCCAGGATGATCACGACCATGAGGATTCTCCGATCTGTTCCAACAAGGCGGCCTCGACTTCCGGCGGCGGGTCCCACAGCGGCTTTGGCTCGCCGGGTTCGGCATCCTGCTTTTCGGGGCGTAGCAGCGGCTCCGGCACATCGAGGACTTCGGCAATATCCGGCAGGATGCGCTGAAGGAGTTTCTGCTCCTTGAAGACGGCACGGCAGGCTTGACGTACCCGCGGTTCTACGCGCTCGGTCGATTCGCCAACGACGCGAAAGGCGGTGGGGATGGTGATCTCGACTTTGTAGAGGTCGGCGATGTCGTAGACGAAGGAGCGGTAGTTGCCGGTGTGGATGAAGCCCAGCGCCGGTGAGTAACCTCCGGCGACGATGGCGGCATGGCACAGCCCGTTGAGGAGGGCGTTGGCCGCCGAGAGGGCGCGATTGATGGGATCATTGCGTTCCCATTGGCCAAGGCGATAACGCCGCCCTTCCCAGGGGACATTGTGGCGGACACTGGCCTGGGCATAGGCGGTGCGCACGCGAGCGCCTTCCATGCCGCGGAGTTGCTGCAAGGTAAGGTGGGGATCGAGCGGTTCCTGGAAGCGGTGGCGGTACATCCGCCGACAGACTTCCAGCCGCAGGCGCGGATCGCTGACCAGGCGGGCTTGATGGAGCAGATGCCGCGCTCGACGTGTCTCGCCGCGGCCATGGGCATAGTACCGCGTGCCATCCTCGCCGACCCAGACGACGGTACAGCCATTGTCGGCCAACGTCTTGATGGCGGCATGGGTGGTCCTCGTGCCCGGCCCCAAGAGCAGGACGGTCAACGCCGCCACGGGAAGATAGACTTTGCTTCCCTCCTGAAGCACGAGCAGGCCGTATTTGTCCTGTGTCAGCGCAGCGTGTTCGATGTAGAGATAGGAGATGCTATCGGACAGCTTGGGCAACTGTTGCAGATCACGGAGCATGGGGCCTCCTTAGGGAATGCGGAATACGGAACACGAAATACGGAGTACGTGTTGCGTATTGCGTATTGCGTGTTGCGTGTTTCGTGTTGCGTGTTTCGTGTTGCGTGCTGCGTGGTGCGTCATTCCTCCTCCAGGTCGTAGGGTTCGGCTGATTCGTGGAGGGTGTGGCCGCGCTGGGCGGGGATGATGGTGAGGAGCAGGCGGATGATCTGAGTCTGCAGGGCGACGCGGGGACGAATGGCTTCTTCACCGAGGATGTGTCGCGCCTTGTAGTACCAGTCGCGGCTTTCCCGCGCCGAGCCGAGGGCGTATTCGTAGAAGCGGGCGCGATCCTTCCCGGAGCCTCGCGAGTAACCTTCGGCGATGTTCGCACTCACGGAGCCCAAGGCGCGGTAGAGCTGGTCGGCCAGGGCGCGAGTGCGTGGGTCGGCGGCGAGGCAGGTGCTGTCCTGCCAGCCGAGGTCGGCGGCAAAGAGCGCCAGGCGATAGACCTCCATCCGCCAGAGCGCGTCTCCGGTGATGGAGGCGGGGACGGTTCGCTGCCAGTCGTTGTAGTTCATAGCGACTCCTTGCGGAAGACGGAATACGGAACACGAAACACGGAGTACGTGTTGCGTGTTACGTGTTGCGTGTTGCGTGCTGCGTATCGCGTGAGGCGTGAGGGCGCGTCCTCCCCCACGCCTCACGTATGGCTCTCAGCGCGGCGGCGCGAGGGAGAGCAGACCGAAGCCCAGTCCCTTGCCGGGGCCGATGCCATGGCGCACGGCCTCGGCGAAGCGGACGGGGTCCTCCACGGCGAGGATGCCATCGAAGCGGACGGCGTAGAGGATCAGGCGGCGGCGCTTCGAGGCCCCTTCGACTTGCTGATAGCCGCGACGATTCCCCTCTGGGACGATCGTCAGGCTGAGGAGACGGAAGCCGTGCCGGTCGGCCTTGCGCTCTATCCACCGCTGCTGCAGTTCCTCCCTGAAGAGAGCATGCCGCTTTCCCTGCTTTTTGACGGTGGGATTGGCCCGCAGACGGAAGGCCAGCACCTGCCCTCGATGGAAGGTCGGGTCGAAGGGCTTGACGGCGGGATTGCGTCGATCCTCCCACCATGGGCTGTCGGTCGGCAGAAGGTAGCCCTCCCGCGCATCGAGAAAGCTCCAGTCCGGACGATGCCACGATTGCACCAGGCAGATGGGGACCGCGGAGCCTCGCTCCTCATCCACACGGAAGAGGATGCGTTCTTCTCCCTCCTCCAGGTTGTCGGGGAAGGCCCGCATCAGCGTGCGGTGGAGCTGGTAGAGATCGGCGAGATCACGCCGCACGGCGCGGCTGCGCGGATTGAGGATGAGACGGGACAGGTACATCGCTACACCTCCTCCAGGACGACGTGGGGGCGGGGGACAAAGGTTACGCGCAGACGTCGAAGCAGATAGCGGCGACGCAAGGGGTCAAAGGAGACGGGATGATCCCGACGGATTTCATAGCCGTCCTGCTCCTCGATCATCAGGCGAAGCCGTTCGGGGGGCTTCTTCTGCCATGCCGAACCGAGCCAAGGGTAACGTTCCAGCGCCTCCTCCAGCGATTCGTCGGTGCGCAGCCCGCCCTGCATCCAGACCGGACAGCCAGGGACGAAAGCCTTGCGCCCCAGGTAGAGCGGCCAGACGGGAGCGCGAAGCGCCTCGTGGAGATGGCGCAGCAGCGCCTCCTCCCCTTCCAGGCCGACGAGGAAGACGGCATCGGCGAGGTAGTAGCGGTGGCTGACAATCACATTCTTCTTCTCAACCTTGCCATCAGCTCGCAAGAAGCCATCCTCTCCCGCCCCCGCCGTATGGTAATCCATCATCATCTGGCCCTCCCTGTCCACGCGCACGCCCATGCGCAAGGCGGCCAGATCGTCCACAGCAGCCGTGCGCGGGCGTCCCAAGGCGGCGCAGAGCAGGCCGATGACGCCGCTCTTGGAAGGCTCCAGTCCCGTCTCGCGCACCGAGAAGTGGCTCTGCGTGCCCCAAGACTGCATCGGGGCGGCGAGACGTAACAAGAGGACGGCCATCTCACGCCTCCCCGCCGGGCAGGGCCTCCAGCATCCGCTTGAGGAAGGTCGCCAGATCGGGGACGAGGTCCGCCTTAAGCGCCTCCAGCGGGAGATCGTCTTCCAAAGCGAGCACGGCCTTGGCCTTGATGGAGTCCTCACCATAGACGGCGGTGATCCGTCCCCAGTAGCGATCCAGCGCCTCGACGGAAGGGCGCATGTAGCCGCCCTTGGGGCGCACCGGCTTCTCGAAAGCGTTGACCAGCGACCAGGCGAAGCTGCCCTCGCGCACGACGCCGAGAACCAGGCCGGGCGGCGTGTAGGCGGCGAAGGCGTTTTGCTTGCCGCTGGGGACCGCTTCGATCATCGCACGGATGAAACCCTCGACAGTGCGGCGGGCCATCTCCAGGTCGCCGCCCAGGTTATCCTTCAGTTGCTGCCAATCGAGGCGCAGATAGCGGTAGAAGGTGGCGCTGTCGTAACCGGTGTAGCCCATCATCCCCGCGCCGGTCTCATCGTCCTGCGAGAGATCATCGACGGCGGTGTAGAAGTCCATCTCCATCGAGATGCGATGGGTGGAGAGCGCATGCGCCACCTGGGTGGCCGCCTCGACCTGCAAGACCGGAGCATCGGCCAGCATGCGTCCGAACAAGGCAATATCGGGAACCAGCCGCTTCTGCTTCTCCCAGACATTACCTATCTTGTCAGCAATTTTCGTATTGCCTGCAAGCAACTCATCCCATGCCTCTACGGCCTTCTCGGCGAGAAAAGCGCGCTCGTAGGGACTGAGGTAGAGAAGCACGCCCCAGACCTCCGGGGGATCCTCTCGTAATCTCTTTCGCTTGTTCTTAGCCTTCGCGCCACTCCCCCGGACCAAAACCGAGGGCATAAGCACCTGTAACACCTTCTTGATCTCCTCGGGGTCCTTGTGGTAGCGTTCCCTAAGTTCCTCCTCCATCCACGAATAGGGGTGCCGTGTGCGCACGCCGACAGGATGTTCCAACACCGCCTCCAAGGTGCGCTTAAAGACAGGCGTCGTCCGGATGGCCCGCTTGAAGGATTGCGAGGAGATGCGGGCACGGCGCACGCCGCCGAAGAGGGCATCCTTTGGATTGTTCGTGTCATCACGATTCAGATTGGCAGGCGGGAAGCTCTGCAAGAGATGGAATTCGAGAAACATCGTCATACCTCCTTATTCCTGAGATTGATTTTCGGATGAGGGGGCTGCACGATAGCCCCAGAAAGCCCTGGCCCACTGCCGCTGCACGTAGCGATCCGGATGCCCCCAGGCGAGGACATCCCGAAGCAACTGGGGCCAGTTCACAGGGACGGCTCGCTGACGCGATTTGAGAAAACTGACGGCCTGTCGCAGGTGAAAGGGGAGATCATCGGGATGGGCGGCCAGGAGAACGCTGAAGCGTCGTTCCAAAGCGGTGTCATCTCCCTGTGGATCACGCGCCTGGCGGAAGTGGTCGCCCATATTGCCAACGCCGCCGGGATCGGGATGGTAAGCAAAGAGGGCGGCGATGAGGAAAGCGGCATCAATCTCCCAGTCCTGGACATCGGCGGGCAGGTAGGGCATCACGTAAGGATACATCTCTACCGCTTCGCCGGGCGCATACCCCAACCCGCGCCGCAACGATGCCAAGGCTCCACGATCCCCGCTTTCGCGCAGTCCCATCAGGTAGTCGAGGAATCGGCTCCAACGGTCGAAGACCGCCGGTTCGGCAGAGGCCGATTTCTGCTTCTCTCCAACAAAGTCCATCACTGGAACACCTCCTTCGTCATACGAGTTACTCGGTCAAGCGAGGCCAGGAACGGCCTCAAGATGAGCCACAAAGAGATTCGCTTTTCGACACTCTGGATGATCGTTCACCTCCTCCCGTTCACGATACTCGGCATCACTGATGCCTCCTCATTCCTGCTCCTCGGAGCCTGCGCCCACGATCTTCTTCAGTCCGGCCTCCAGACGGCCACGGGCCTTAATCTCCGCCTTGAGCGCGCGCGGCATATCCCCCAGCCCATCGGCGACGCGGTCGAAGGCCTCTCTGGCGACCCTGCGCACATGCTCCCCCCACTCACACAACACCTCGCTTCCCTCATCAGGCAAGCGCACCATCATATCGTAGAAAGGAAGGGTCAGACCGACCCAGTAGTCCCGCTCGACGGCCCACTGATCCATCAGAGACTGGATATCTTCCGATTGGGGTTCGCGTTGCTGCTCGCCTCCCCCGCCGGGAGAGAGATAGTCGTGCGCCAGCCACCACGTCGCCTTCCGCAGAACGCCGCGGACATCCTCCGCCTCCTGCAGGGCGACCTGCAGCCTCTCAACCAATTCCGAATTCTGCAGATAGTCCAGCGGCAGGGGCAATGTCTCGTGGCGGTAAAAATAGGTGAGCTTCTGTCCCGGCTTGGTTGCAGCGCCGATCGCCATCAAGCGGAAGACCGCCTCCTGCGAGAGAATATCCATCTCGATCAAATCATGCAGCCAGAAAAGGTTTCGAGGAGCACGCTCTTTCTCCTGCTCCTGCTTGTGCACCTCCAGGATCGCAGCGCTATCGCGCCAGAGGGCGCGATCCTCCCGGAACTTCAGCGCAAGCCACCCCTTCTTCTTGTCCCGACGGTAATGGTGCATCGGCTCCAAGTAGCGGGGGGCGTTGCCTGCATCGGATTGTGGCAGAGGCAAGCCGGGTGAGATGGCGAAGCTCTCGACGACGAGCTTCCCCTCCACATAGCCCGGTCGCAGGCGAACACGGCGGCTCGGCCACGTGAGATAATCCAGGTAGCCCAGCGGCAGCCGTTCGGCAAAGGGGTCTTCCTGCTCCCAGAAGGGGGCATCATTCGGAGCGCTCTCGATGCCGCTGACGCCATTGTCGCCTTCGGGATAAGGCAACAGATTGAGCATCAGAGTCTGGGAGAGATTCGGCCCCTCCACGAGGAAGAGGATAGCCCGTGCGCACGGGGCATCTTTGGCCGAGACGGTATCCTTCCCCCGTTTTCCGGGCACGACGCCGCCCAGCCCAAAGTAGATGAGCGACAGCAACCATCGGGCACCTTCCTCCGGCGTCAGGGGAAACTGCTGTGCCTTCACGTGATGATCGAAAAGGGTCGCCCCGTAAGCCAGATGCGGCACCATATCGATGGGAGAGACGTAACGCACCTTTTCCAGGTCCGGCTCCCCCTGGAAAAAGGGGCGTTGCGGGTGGAAAAGGTCGAAGCGCGCTTTGTGCCGTTCCAGATAGGGCACGACGACCTCGGCCAGGTGCCCTTCCTCCCACAATGTTGCCCAATCCTCCTCGCTTGCCGGGCCGCGCAAAGCGCTGTGCGTCACGGCCAACAGGAAGCGATAGAGACTGCCGGTCACGATGGGCGTATCCCCCGCCAGGCTCCCGATGTTCTCCGCTTCCTGAAAGAGGGTGCGCAAGCTCATCACGTTCGACGGCCTCGGCTGAAGCCATACGACCGGAATCCACGGCTCATCAACCAAATTGAATGTTGCCACGTCCTCAAGTTCGGTCATTGTGTTACTCCTTTCTGCGCGATTAAGTTGTCGATAGTTTATACCAACTCAGCCCAAAGTCATCTTCCAGCGTCAACCTGAACTCTCCCACCGTCGTCCTTCCCCCCTCGAAGACGAGAGGATAAACGTACTGGAGCAAGGGGTGCCGTTTCCATCCGGGAGCCTTGTTCTCCTCCATCTCGGCCATCCCGTGCCGCACAACCCAAACCGGTACCGTGATCATCGTTTGCACGAGTTCATAGGTCGAAGCCGTCCCGCTCTGGTCAGGTGACTTCGAGAGATCGACCGGGCTGCCGCTCCCATCCGCCCGCGTGTTGATCGATCCGTCGGCCATACGATGGAGACAGACAGCCCGTACCGACGGCGGGGAGAGGCGGGTCATCGCCTGCAGGTCCTGGTGAACGGTGGGGTCGTCATCGTCCGAAAGCTCCATATTCTGCATACGGAGCAAAGAGCGCTTCGCCACATCGGGAATGAGCCGCTGTCGCGCATTCCGCATCTCCTCCTCCCGCTTCTGCTTCGTCTGACGACGGGCCTCCAGCAGCCGAGCATCGTCTTCCAGAGAAATCTCATCCCCATAGACGCTTTCGATGAGGGCCGCAGCTTCGTCGGGCAAACGGAGATGCTCGCGTTGGCGGAGGCGGTTCCAGCTCAACCAGAGAATATCGCGTTCGTAGATGTACTGAGCGTTGCCGAAGTCCGGGCCGTCCTCCCCCTCCCGAGGGCGGATGAGGAGCAGGCGCGGTTCGCGGAGGGGAGCAGGACGGGGACGGCGGTGGCGGTGGAGCCGTCCGACGCGCTGGATGAGCAGGTCGATGGGGGCCACGTCGCTGACCGTCAGGTCGAAGTCCAGATCGAGGCTCTGTTCGATGACCTGCGTGGCGACGACGATCGCCTTCTGCGGACGCTCGCCTCGCTTGCCGAAGCGGTCGAGGACCTCCTCTTCGATCTCCTGACGCCGCCACATCGGGTAACGGGCGTGAAAGAGGAAGAGGGCTTCGTCGGGGACGATCTGTGCCTCGTGCAAGCGGCGATAGGTCTCCTGGGCTTGGCGCACGGTGTTGCACAGGACGGCGGCGCAGCCGCCTTCGCGCAGCGCCTCCTCCAGCCGTTCCGCCAGCTCGTCGCGCTCGATGATCTGCAGAGCGATGTCGCGCTGTTGCTCCGCCGCAACGGGAAGCGGTTGGGTGTGAGGACGGTGGCCCGCTTCGACCCAGCTCAGCGCGGGAGCAGGGAGGGCCGCCGCCCCCTCGTCCACGTCCACCGCATAGGTCGCCAGCAATCGACGCCGCGTCGCCTGCGGCAGCGTGGCAGAGAGGATGATGACCGTCGCGCCCAGTTCGCGCAGCCAGCGCAGCAGCCGCTCGAAGAGCGTACTCATATAGGTATCGTAGGCATGCACCTCATCGAAGATGAGCACCTTGCCGCTCAGCCCGAAGTGGCGGACGAAGAAATGCTTCGTCTTGAGCACGGTGAGGAGCGCCTGATCGACCGTCCCCACGGCGAAAGGCGCGAGCAGGCCGCGCCGACGGCGGAGGAACCAGCGCATCGCCGCAGGGTGGTCTCCCCAGACGTTGACTTCGGGAAGCCGATCCTCTTTCGTCCAGCGGGCCTGGCTGTGGAGAAGCAGTGGCTGAATTTGGGAACCTTCGTAGCGGTCCTCCAACATCGTCCTCACGCGCTCGTACATCTGATTGCTCGTCGCCATCGTCGGCATGGCGACGTAGAAGCCGCGCATCCCCCGCTCGGCGATCAGCCGGTCGGCCAGGTAGAGCGCAGCCTCCGTCTTGCCACTTCCCGTCGGCGCTTCGAGGATGACCAGCGCCGGACGTCCGCTTTCCACCAGCCGCTCACTCAGGCGGATGACCTCCTCCTGCATCGGGCGGGGTGCTTCCACGCGGAAGAGTTCGGTGAATGGCACAGCCTCCTCCGGTGGCTGCCACCCCGTCCAATCGTTCGCCTCCAGCACCTGAATGGCCTTCTGCGAAGCTCCTTGCGCATAATCCATCAGATCGAGCGGGGCATCAACAAAGGGGAAATAGGTCTCCATCGAACCGAGCCAGTCGGCGGTGCTGGTATAACCGCTGAGGAAGGTCCAGAAAGCGTTCCTGGCTTCCACATCTTCGGGAAGCGTGAAGTGCCGGGATGGGTGGAAGAGTTGCTGCAGTCTCACCACGATCGTGCGCCGCGCTTCTTGCCACGCAGGCTCATTGGCACCGCTGGCCAACGTTCCCGCCTTCGACACAGGCCAACTGCCGTGATGGCCGCCCAGAACGCGGGCAAGGTTGCGGATGGCTGCGGAGGACACATCAGGATGCACGGCGGGCAGAAGGCCGCGAAGCAGCGCATACGTCGCGCTGCCATGGGCGAAGTGCGGGCTCTTTCCCACAGCGGCCTTATCGAAGGGGAAATATCGACGCAACTGCGCCATCATCGGCTTCACCTTGGCCTGGAAAGCCGGGGTCGCCTTGCCCAGGTCGTGGAGCGCGATCCAGAAGGCGAGCAGCCGCCCGGCTTCCGCCTCCTCCAGGCCGAGCCATCCGGCCACGCGGGCACGGAGCGCGGGGGTGAAGCTGCGCTCCCACATCGCTTGGGCCACCATCCCTACGTCGATGAGATGGGCGACCAGCGGATGACTCCTCCCGGATTTGTGATCGTACTTCGCCCACAGCCGTTGCCAGGGCGGGGCCTTTCCCGCGAAGGCCAGTTCATAGACCTCGGCCATCCGTCGCACCTCCTTCTCCAGGGTGCGGCGCAGTTCGGGCGGCTCCAGCACCTCCACATCCGCGCCCCAGCCGCGAATCCAGGGGAGCATCTCCTGCATCTCGGCGATCTCGGCCTCCCAGATGAGCGAACCGTCCTCCTGCTCCTCGACGCGCTCGCTGGCGTGCCAGCGGGTCTCGCGCACGCGGCGGGCGACGCGGGGCGAGAAGCGCAGGCGAACGCGGATCGGTTCGCCCTCGGTGTACCAGATCCCCCAGGCGGAGCGGAGGAGCTTGCGCGGGTCGAAGGATTGAGGGATGGTGTAGCGCTTGTTGGGAAGCAGCTCCACCCAGCGGATGCGCTCGATCTTGAAGGTGCGCACCTTCTTGGGCGGATCGCGCCAGCCGATGACGTGCGTCGTCCGCCCGATGGCGTAGGGTTCGATGAAGTAGGGAGCGAAGTCGTACTCGAAGGTGCGCCCGTCCTCCATCTCGTGCAGGAGATGCACCATCCGCCCCTCCGACCAGGCACGGGTCAGCTTTTCGAGCACTTTGAGATAGAGAGGGTCGCGGCGCACCGTCCCCGACTCGTCCATCACGTCGGCGGCGGCCAAGACATGGCGGCTGATGGGCGGGGCCAGCGCCTCCAGCGATTGCCCCAGCTTGCGCAGCGCCGAGGCGGCGTGCGGGTTCCACTTGTCCATCCGCGTCGCCATCAGACGCGCCGCCAGGTGGATCGCCAAAGCCTCGTGCATCGTGAAGCGCACCTTCGTCAGGTAAGCGTCGCGGTTGAGCTTGAGGCGACCGCCATCCTCGTAAATCGGCAGACCGCCGGACGTAGAGAGTTGGTCGATGTCACGTCCGATCGTCGCACGGTGAACCCCCAGCCGCCGCGCGATCTCGGCCCTGGTCAGCCCCTCCGGGTGGGCCAGGAGAAGCTGCTCGATCTTGAGCAGGCGCTCGGCTTTGCCCTGAGCTTTCTCGCCCATCATCGCCTCCTTCGTCTTGATTTCCGCGCTTGGGTTTCAAACAACCCTATCATAGCAGAAATGTGCACGAAATTCCGCAACAATCGCGCCGAATTTCCTGATTTCTCGTTGCGATTCACCGTACAAGGCGCGGAGGTCGCGGCGGAAAGGCCAAAGTCGCCTCTCTGCGCTCCTCCGCGCCCCTGCGGTGTCCCCGCGCCGAGCCGTTCCGCCCGTCAACGCTTCACGCGCTTGAAGGGCCAAAGGCCGCCTCGCTCATCCTCGTAGTAGAGGTAGCCCGCCTCCTCCAGCGAGGGGAGCCGCCGCTGCACCGTCGAACGGGAGACCTGCAGTTCGCGTGCCAACTCCGATGGCCGAATGCCCGGCTTTTCCTGAATGACCCGATCCATCGCCTCGAACTCTGCCTGCTTGCGCTTCCAAAACATCATTACACCTCCTTGTTCTTGAGTTGCCTCGAGCCTACCAGGGAGGTGTTGCACCTACTGCAACAAACAGGGCCTTTTTCCGGCCATTTGTCTCACACCCTATCGGCGATAGAATGAGCGGGGAGGTGAGGATGGAAGAGAGAGGCATGGGAGAAGAGACTGCCGTCCACGCAACGATTCGGGGCATCGTCCAGGGGGTGGGCTTCCGTTTCTTCGTCCAGCGTCAGGCCCGAGGGCTGGGCATACGGGGATGGGTGCGCAATCTCCCCGACGGCTCGGTCGAGGTCTGGGCCGAGGGGAAGCGCGACCGGCTGCTCACCCTGCTGCAGGCGCTGCGACAGGGGCCGCCTCACGCGCGGGTCGATGGGATCGACACCGTCTGGCGCGAGCCGGTCGGTGAGACGACCTTCCGCGTCCGCTTCTGAGCCGTATGCGCGACGAGCGACGAACCTCGCGGCTGGCCTGGCTGATCCTGACCCTCGCCTTCCTTACCTGCATCGGTCTGACCGTCGGGACGCCGATGGGCGTGAGGTGGTACATTGCCCACGCGACACGTCCGCTGGAAGTCTGGCTCCAGCCACGGGCCGGGATCGTGACCTTCCAGAACGGGCGCAGCAGTGCCTTGACGCTCGTCAGAGCGCGGCAGGAGGTCTATCCACGAAGCCGCATCGTCCTCTCGTCCAACGATGCCGAGGCTCTGCTGCTCTTCTACCTGCCGCACCGCCCCGATCGACCGGTCAGCACGCTCCAACTCTACGGGGAGACCGACGT
>Ga0256831_1001669_pt1 | contig 11714 bp, 5 predicted proteins | sample 132544metaG_FD_189087 | JGI IMG/M metagenome (GOLD analysis project Ga0256831, IMG submission 189087) | Hydrothermal vent microbial communities from Lau Basin, Pacific Ocean - 132-544 | ecosystem: Environmental > Aquatic > Marine > Hydrothermal vents | place: Pacific Ocean: Lau Basin | collected... | reverse complement strand
ACACATAATACAACATTCGACATGTCAAGAAAATTACAGGTAATGATATTAAATTAATAATCAGCACTATTCGCTTTTTAATAAGGATTCATTATTATAGCCCGCTAAACAACCATTAAATGATGATATATGTCATACATTGTGGTTTAATTTTGTATGTTTGAATTTCAATTTATTAAGGTAAAATCATGAAAAAATTTACATTTCTTTTAATGTTTGCACTGGTTTTGGGAACGTTTTCGTTAAATGCCGCAAATGTGATTGACAACGGCAAAACAAGCCTGGTCATCATCCAAAATAAGGAGGGCTATTTTGTCGCCAAAAATCTGGTGGGCAAAATTACAAGCCGCCCGGTTAAAACGCTTCAGGGCGATTTTATAAGGCTAACCATCCCCGGCTACACCAAAAGTAATAAACTTGGTGTTCCGGAAGTTCCTGAGAAGCACAGGCTTATTGAAGTTCCGCTGAATGCTCGTCCAAAGGTGGTTATATTATCGAAGGTGGTTAAAGAAATTAACCTCTCCGACCTTGGTATTACCCGGCCTTTGATGCCGGCTCAGCCTCCTCAACCCAAATCGGGTATTGCTCCCCCGTTTGCCTACCAAAAAGCAGCTTATGGTGTAAACAGCTTTTCGGACGATCCGCTCGTTACAGTTGATGTATTGGGCGTTATGCGGTCGGTTCAACTGGGCAGGCTTACCATTCATCCGGTAAGCTACAATCCCGTTACCAATACGATTCGTGTGGTTGAATCGTTGGAATTTAAAGTTGTTTTTGAAAATGCCGACCAGGCTGCTACCAAAGCATTAAAAGAAAAATATTACTCTCCCTATTTTACGGGGTTATATCAGTCACTTTTCAATTACCGTCCTGTTTCCACGCGGACGAACCTTACGCAATATCCCGTTAAATATGCCATTGTATCCGACAGAATGTTTGAAGCACAGTTGGCACCATTTATTGCATGGAAACAGCGAAAAGGCTTTACCGTGGAGGTGGCCTATACCGATGTTATTGGCAACACCACTGCCGATATTAAAGCCTGGCTTCAATCGTTGTATGATGCGGGTACCCCCGAAGATCCGGCACCTTCGTTTGCACTCTTTGTTGGCGATATTGAGCAGGTAGCTGTTTGGAACAATGGAAACGGAGTTACCGACCGAAACTCCTGCGAGTTTACCGGCGACCTGTACCCTGATATGTATTACGGACGTTTTTCAGCTCAAACTACCGCACAGTTACAGCCTTACATTGATAAGACATTGCAATATGAGCAATACGCCATGCCGGTTACCACCTTTTTGGATACCGTGGTAATGATTGCCGGGATGGACAGCGGCCATGGACATGATTGGGGTAACGGACAAATAAATTACGGTACCATAAACTATTTTAACGAAGCCCACGATATTTATTCCAACACCTATCTTTATCCCGGCTCGGGAAGCCAAAGCGCAACCATCATCCAAAATATTAGCGATGGCGTAAGCTTTGCAAACTATACTGCACACGGTAGTCCCAGCGGCTGGGCTGACCCTTCGTTTACCATTAGCGATATTCCAAGCCTTCAAAACAATGGAAAGTACGGTCTGTTAATCGGTAACTGCTGCTCTACCAGCGAGTATCAGGTGTCGGAGTGTTTTGCCGAGGCCTTGCTAAGAGCAGAAAACAAAGGAGCAGTAGGCTATATTGGCGGATCAAATTCAACCTATTGGGATGAGGACTACTATTTTGGCGTGGGAGTGGGAACCATTAGCGAGAACCCTCCGCCCTACGAAGAAACCACGTTGGGAAACTACGACAGAGCCTGGCACGACCATGGCGAAGTGTGGGGCGACTGGTTTACTACCATGGACCAGCATGTGGCGGCAGGTAATCTTGCCGTTACCGAAAGCGGCTCTTCGGCCGAAACCTACTATTGGGATATATACAACCTTATGGGCGACCCCTCGTTGATGGTGTATTACTCTGTCCCCGAAGTAAATCCCGTAACCCACGATCAATTTGTAATGATTGGCGTAGGAACCTTTGAGGTACATGCTGCTCCTCATTCGTATGTGGCGCTTAACGATAACGGTGTTTTAAAAGCGACAGCACTTGCCGATGACAATGGAGATGCTACCCTTACTTTCGACCCCTTTACCATTCCCGGTACGGTGGAGTTGATTGTTACAGCTCAGAATTATCAACCCTGGATTGAAAATGTGCAGGTTTTTGCACCCAATGGTCCCTTTTGCGTTTATCAAAGCCACACCTATAACGATGATTCCCTTGGAAATGGTAACAACAATCCTGAATTTAACGAAAATGTTTTCATCAACCTTACCATGGCTAACTACGGAAACGACACCGCTTATCAGGTAGAAGTGAAACTTAGCTCCGCTGATGGATATATTACGGTGATTGATTCAACCGATATGTACGACACCATGGCTGTAAATCAAACCGTAACACGTAACAACGGATATCTTATAAAACTGGCTGACAATGTGCCCGATCAGTATGAAATCAATATGAATGTTTTGGCTACGGATGAAAATGATTCAAGCTGGCAAAGTCAGTTTGTTATTACGGCCTATGCTCCTGATGTTAAAGCCGATGAATTAATTGTTGATGACAGTCAAAACGGCAACAACAACGGAAGGCTTGATCCGGGCGAAGATGCCATTATAAAACTAAAGGTGGTAAACAACGGCCACTGTATTGCCAACAACGTTAATGTGAGTCTGATTGCCTACAATGCATACGTAGATGTGCTAAGTGGCGATACCTTATTAACATCGGTGGGTACGTTGGGAGCCTATTATCCTCAATTTAATGTCCATGTTAAAAACGATGCTCCCGAAGGTATTTTTGCCGAAATGCACAGCAAGATTGTTTTTGGAGGATACAATGTTACCAATGTTTTTTATCCTAAAATTGGAATCCTGATGGAGGACTGGGAAACAGGCGACTTTTCGAAATTTAACTGGCAAACCGATGGAAATCAGCCGTGGAAAATAAATTCCCAATTTCCATACGATGGATTTTATGATGCCGAATCGGGTGACATTACCAACAACCAGACTTCGGCATTACACATTCAATATCAGGTGATGGGCAACGACTCAATTTCTTTCTGGAGAAAAGTTTCCAGCGAAGAGGATTTTGATTTTATGAACTTCTATATCGATGGAACACTTGTGGAACAGTGGTCGGGAAGAACGGAAGGATGGCGCCGACAAGCCTATGCTGTAACACCCGGCATGCATGAGTTTAAATGGACTTATGAAAAAGATTATGCGGGTTCCGATGGCGCTGATAAAGCATGGATTGACGATATAGAACTGCCAACCATGATGATGACGACTATTTTTGCAGGGCCTGATGACGAAAGTTGCGAAGGTACCGATTTTCAGTGCCAGGGAACAGCTACCAACTTCGATACCCTCTTTTGGACAACTTCCGGAACGGGTACTTTTACCAACGGCAATACTTTTAATGCGCTATACACCCCTTCGGACGATGATATTAAAGCCGGACAGGTTTTGCTTAGCTTTAATCAATACGATGTGGACGGTTATTTTGCTTCCGACACCATGCAACTATCTTTTAACCTTTTACCCGGCATTCCCGATATGCCTGTGGGACCTGAAATAATTGACCTGAACCAGACAACATCTTCGGATTATACCACCAACCCGGTTGCCGGAGCAGATAGTTACCAATGGAGCATTGTTCCCGACAGTGCAGGGGTTCTGTCGTGGAACGATACCCTTTGCACCGTTACCTGGAATCAGGAATATGAAGGAGAGGCCATGCTGAAGGTGCGTGGCGTGAACGGCTGCGGTAACAGCAACTGGTCCGATTCGTTGCTGATAATCGTGAGCCTCCCGTGGGGAATTGCCGAAAATAGTAAGGGAATAAATTGCACTATTTGGCCCAATCCGTTTAGAGATGATTTATCAATTCAAATGAACAACCTTACAGGTGATAATTTATCAATTGAGATTGTTAATGCCATGGGGCAGACAATCCAATCGGTTCAGCGTCATCATGTTGCCGGAAGCCGAAATGAACATATTAACCTTGCCGGTTATGATGCCGGGGTTTACTTTGTAGTTATTCGTTCAGGATTGGAAAATATTGTAAAAAAGGTGGTTAAAAAATAAAGTTTGACTTTGTATAAGCTAATACAATCAAGACCGATTTCCCCCACTAAAACCCGGTCATCCTGAGTGTTTTTCGACGGCAGAAGAAAAACGTATCGAAGGGTGACTGCTAACAACACCACCTTCCCACATGCTTCGATACAATTCCTCTTCGCTAACGCTACGAGAAATCACTCAGCATGATCTTCCCACAATAATCTTTTTGCATCCTGTAATCCGGTCATCCTGAGTATTTTTCGACAAAAGGAGAAAAATGTATCGAAGGGTGGCCGGTGTATTATTCCCCCACGCTTTTAACCTGCCGGGTCTTCACCCGCAATTGGCTACCTTCGACCAAAAAGGTTTTGTGTTCTGCTAAAAAATTATACTATTTCCGGGCTATCCTTTTCTTTAACCGACATCCTTTTATAAGTAGCGTAGAGTGTACCTAAACCCAGCAGGATAAAAGTGCCGCTACCAATGGGTGCACCACCACCCAGGGGCGGCTCACCGGTTGGTGTTCCTCCCGGATCACCGGGTTCCTTAACTTGTGTGAATCCTGTAAAAGAGGCTAATATTAAGGCAATTGCGATGATAAACTTTGTATATTTCATAATTGAGGCGGGATTTTAATTTATTGAATAAAAACTTTTTTTGTTGAAACAGTATTACCGTCATTTACCGTAACAAGGTAATAACCTGAATGATTCATGGTAATGCCCGTAATCTTTTGATTTGAATTTACGGCAGCAACCTTTTGCCCAAGTAAATTATATATTGCAATGGAAGCATGATTACTTTGCTTTAGTACAACCCTTATTTGGCCATCAGCAGTGTATGCACTAAACGATTCATTGCTTGTAGGTTGTTCCGCAATACCTGTAATAACAAACGAAACTACAAACCTGTCGGTTACCGATTGGTTATAAATAAAAGTATAATCCGATTTTTTTAAATCGGTTGCTTCGCTAGTTAGGTTGTCATATAGCAGCACTTCATCAATATCACCCACTTCTGTTAAGGAGATTGTCATTTGGTCGCCATCTTTTCCTATAACATCAACCGGAATGGTTTCAACATTGGAAGGCAGTGCGTTTATTGACATTTTCCCATTATCGGTAGAAAAAATTTGCGGCCTGTTTTGATTAAAACTAAAGAGTTTATGAGCATCAAGATTTCCATCCCAGCCCGGTATTGCTTCATCGTTTAAGCAGATAAGTGTTTCATCAGTCAGGCTACCGTTCGACACTTCAAGCCTGATTTTTTGCTGATTGGCAGAAGCTTCTGCACTTTTCATAAAAGCAGTATCGCTGTGAACACAAACATCGGAGGTCATTTGTAAAGTTCCGTTGTTGCTTCCATCGGCAACCTGTACAAAAAATCCCTGATTCATGGCAATGTGTGCCGAACCGCCATTGGTACCGCCACTACCGGGAGTATAGGTGGCAAAGTTACCGTTGTTATAAACATAAATAGTTCCGTCAACATTGGTTTTTGTCCAGCCAACTGGCGCATCCCAGTCGATGGCTGATGTAAAAGGATTCCCCACAAAATTATATCCGTAATCGCTTCCGGGATTGCTCCTTACCAAATTATTGTTACTGCCAACGTTTCCTGTTCTGCCCGGCCCGCTAAAAGTAAACGTTTGTGCCGACGAGCCGCCAACCCATATCATCCACCCCATCATATCGCCCAAATCAGTGGTTAAATCAGAAGCATAAGTATAGGTGTTATCCGCTTCATTATAAGATTTCATCCAAACATCGGGGCTGCCACCAAGGTAGAGCGCATTGGCCGTTTGGTTGTCAACCGGTGCCGAAAAACTATGCCACTGCCCGGGGGTTGTATAGCACTCGGCATCAATATCTCCCACAATAGTTCCGTTGTTAATTAACGAGCCTTGATAGGTTGCAGTGGATTTAACAGTTAATGTTGAACCAAGTGTCAGGTTTAATCCTGCCGGAATGGTCATTTTTCCTTTTAAAATAAAAGGGGCTGTTCCGGTGTTCATATCGGTAGAGAGCGTTAAGAAATAGCTTTCGTTTACCTGTATATTTTCCGGGGTAAAGGCGCCTCCGGTTTGGGTAAAGTAACCACTTAATCCTGTGCCTGTTAATGTACCGAAACGCAGATAACCTGTTCCGGAGCCGGGTGCTGTTAACGCTCCTGCTGTTTGCGTGTAATCGCCATAGCAAACCAAATAACAATTGCCGGAGGCATTGGTCATTTCCAACGTATCACCAGTGAGGGCAAAACTGCCATGTACGTACAACGATTTGTCGGTTGCCGAGGTAACCAACCTTACATCTTTTCCGTTGGATTGGCTCATAACAAAGTCGCCCAACACGGTGGTTAATCCCTGCAAACCCACATTGCGATTTTGCGTAGATGAGTTCCATGTAAAGTTATAAAAATTCTGTCCTACATTACCGAGTTCCAAAAAGGTTGTTCCGGTTCCCACACCTATTATTTCGCAGGTAGAGCCTGTTTCCCAGGTAGCAGTTGAAATATCAGCGGCCGTATTATGTTGATAGGTGGCCCCGTTTTCAATTTTAATTTCTGCTCCTGAGGCACGGGTTAAACTACCCCGTTTTTCAAGTGTCCCCCATACATTCAGGTCGGTACCGCTTCCGTCTTCCAACGTAGCTGTTATCCCCTCATCAATTATTAACTTACCACCTGCATTTACCGTTGTTTGATCGATGGATACACTTTCATCTATGGTTATCACATCCCCGTTGCTTACAAACACTGCATCGTCATAATAATCAGGGGTAAGCAGGGCATCTACATAGGCTGATGTTGTACCATTGTAATATTGCCACGAAGTGGAATCGCTCCAGTTTCCGGTAGCTTTTGAGGCGTAGGCAGGGCGTAACAATTGGGAAGCACCACCTATTGAAGAATCCAAATAGTTAGCCGTTCCCGTGTTATGATTGTGCATAGTTCCTGCAAATCCGGTTCCCGTTAAATAAGTGGGCAATGATGCCTGATCGTCAAAGTGCATTAAAAAGAGCGTGTTTGCATCAACATAATAAGCTTCGCGACTATAGGTGGTTTGCATATCGGAGACCGAACGGGCAATGTTGGAAAGTCTTATTTCATCAATTTGCCCGTCATAATAATTACCATAACCGCTGTGATACCTAGCACCAATATTTAGATAATTTGTATTGGTTATCAATGTCCAGTTTGATGCTATATTATCATTATCTACCTCATTTACATCAACATACAATTTAGCAGTAGAACCATCAAATGTTGCTGCCACATGATACCAGGTATTAAAAGTAAGATCTTCTGAAGCATCAGTAGAAAGTTCGGACCCGTTATCTCTATTATAAAAATCAACGGCAAAATCACCGCTACCTAAGGGGTTTTTTACCTGAAAACTAAAAATGGAATCACGAAACATAAAATCGTCCCAGCCTGAAACAGAATTTACATAAATCCACGCCTCGAAGGTCCATGCCGAAGTTACATTTAATCCTGAGGCGTTGGAAACATAGAGGCTTTGATAGCTACCGGGATTATCGAAATCGTACGAATAAACATTTCCCGCCTTTACCGAAACTCCAAGCAACAAGGCAAAGAGTAACATAAAGAGAGGTTTAACAAAGGAGTAAGATTTTTTCATAAGGCAATTTTTTTAGCAATAAAAGGTTGGTAAATAATTTTACAAATAATGGATTAGAATAAAAAAATGCACTGTCGTAAAGCTACAACAGTGCATCAATTGTTATCTATTCTTCAATCTCTTCGGTGTGTATCCGGTAAAGTTTTTTTCCGCCGTAGGCAGCACCCAAACCAAGTAGTATTAAAAGGCCACTGCCCACAGGAGCATTACCACCTGTTTGGTTACCACTTGCACCATGGCCGGCACCGGTTGGCGGCGGTGGAGGTTGGGTAAATCCAATGGAAGCTGAAAGGACAAAAGCTATCGTAAAAAGTGCGGTTATTATCTGTTTTTTCATAATGATATGTTTTTAAGTTATCTTTCAGTAATTTAACTATCGGATGATTAATTTTTTCGACATAACACTGTTGTCATCCAATGACAAGCGAACAATATATACACCTGCGTGCAATCCGGTGTTCAGGGTTTGCATGCTGTTGCTGGATAATTGTTGTGTGTAAACAACCTGTCCCAACAAATTAAGTACCGACACCTGCCCGTTAAGGTTTTTGTTTTCCAAATTTCTTATTACAACACTGCTGTTTGAAGCATAAATGTTAATGTTTTGGTGCAGTGCAGATGGGTTGTTAATACCTGTTACACTATAAAACTCAAGCTCGAACCGGTTGGCATCGTCGCCTTCGGAAGTGGTATAGGCATAAGTATCGCCTTCCGATATAGTAACCGTGGTATTAAGTTTTAAATCGGTTAATTTAACTTTTAAATCGTTGACAGCAAGGTTGTCAATACCTGTGAAATCCAGCGTATAGTCACCGGGATAATTGGTTTTAACAGCAAGAGGCAACACATAATCTTTAATATTCAACGGCAGGCAATTGATGCTGTAAATGTTTTCGCCATCGTTGGTATAAATCTGGGGTGCTTTGGAATAACCAAATAGTTTGTAAGCATCAATGGCATGGTCGAAAGTTTTTGTGGCATCTTCCCTGAATTGAATGTAAGCATTGCTTTCGCCTTTTTCGCCGGTAACTTTTACCACCAAAGTGTTTTCGGCATTACCTGTTTTATAATAGGTGCCGGTTGCATGTACCTCGTCGGCAGCTTCCATGGTAACCGATTGCGAAGCAGCAGTAGTTTTAACAAAATAGCCCTGCATGGCCGGTATTATTCCGCCGGTTAAATCACCGGCACTTCCATTCCAGCTGATATAAGCACCATCGCTGGCACGCACAACATAAACCGCACCGTCAACACTGGCAGATTTGGTAAGTAAATCCCAGTCGATGGCAGCTGTGTAAGGATTTCCCAACAGGTTCCAGCCGGGAGAAGAAGCACCACTGGTATAGCTTAAGTTTTTAGTAACGGTACCCGCATTAATATCACCGGTAAATTGTTTTGTTGTAGCAGGTGCTTTATAAGCACAAAGGTATCCTTTACCCACTACAAAATTAGCATCACCAAAGGTGCCTCCGGTATAATTCAACCAATTGTCGGTAGTTGCCGTTTCATCATACTCATATAAATCATCATTACCTGCTGTGGGTTCAAAACCCGAGCCGGCAATGGCAAAACTACTTACCGGAGCCGAAAGAAAATGCCAGCCGTCGCTGCTGGTTGAGTATGCTGTCATGTAGCGGTTGATTCTCACAGTACTACCCACATTGGTAAATGTACCATGTATAATAAGAGAGCCTGTGCCTGTAGCATCCGAGTTAATGGTTAACGTGGCACTTCCTTCGATAAGCAGGTTGCGGCAGTCTGCCGTAGTAGAGGTTGTTAAGGTGGGGTCGGTAGATTTTAACGGGATAAGTACATCGGTAGTTGCATCAGGTACACCACCAAACCAGTTTCCTGCTGTGGCCCAGTCGCTAGTGGTGCCATCCCATTCGTGTGCAAGGGGGAGGTGGTCAGTGGCATAATAATTCCATGTTTTCCAACCTGCATCGTGTGGACCAGCCCTTAAGCTTGTATTAAAATCTGAATCTCCATCACAAGCAATACTTGTTCCTGTACCTTCATTAAAATGATAAAGTAATATAGTATTTGCATCAGCAACAAATTGATTATCATAAACAGCCGGTGTAAAGGCAGCGGTATAACGGGCAGTTTTTGAATATCTGAATTCATCAAAATCACAGTTTTGGACATACCGTATATAACCACCATCATATCTGGCACCAAAGTTTATTGCTGCTATTGATGCGTCCAAACTAAAATCAGCATCAGTGCTTGATCCAACTTGCGTACCATCTATAAATAAACGGGTAGTCCTTGTGGACCCGGGTTTGGTTGAAGAAACAGCAATATGATGCCAATGATTCAAGGTCATGTAATTTGAGCCGGAAGTTAGTGTTCCTTCTACACTAAAGCCCTGACCTGAGCCATCAAATGCAACAATGCCAACTCCCAGCAGGTCACTACCATTATTTCTAAAATAGAGCTCAAAAGAATACTTTCTACTAGCGATAGCAGGAAAAGTACCTGATGCAGGAGTTGAAGTAGGGTAAACCCATAATTCAATAGTCCAGTCGCTACCGGCAATATCCAGTTTATTACTTGCATCGTTTACATAAAAAGAATCATCACCATCAAAGTTTAGGAAACTTCTGTTTTGCGCTTGCGTATAGCTGCCCAAAAGCAAGAGGCCGAGGGTAAAAACAAACCCGATTGTCTTAAATAAGTACTTGTTTTTCATAACTGTAGTTTTAATTAACAATATTTTGTAATAAGGATAATAATTTCTCTATTATTATACATAAGACGCAAATATATTAAATTACCCCTAACATGTCAAGCTGTTTTTATAGGAAAAGGTATCGGAATCAAGGCTTTTTATACTTAATAGGTGCCGGGATACCTCCCGTTTTAACCCCGGTCATCCTGAGTGTTTTTCGACGACAGGAGAAAAATGTATCGAAGGGTGGCCGGTGTATATCCCCCCACGCTTTCAACCTGCCGGATCTCCACCAGCAATAAGCCCCCTTCGACCCGACAGGTTTTTGCCAGGCATATCTCTTTTCCAATAATTTAATATCTTTATCCGGAATTTAATTATTCAGCAATGCAGAAAATTGATTGTTATCATTAACAAATTTCTTAACAAAAAAGTTTAACCCATGAAAAAAGCTTTATTTATTTTTAGTTTTATTTTAGCTTCAACTTTTTACATCAATGCCCAAAGTTCGCTAATGGCAAATTATCCGTTAACAGAAAATGGCGTGGATGTTTCGGGGCAAAACGACTCACTTACTTTAAAAAATGTGATATTTCAAAATGGCGGTGCCTATTCCAACGGCATTTATGCGGGAAACGACACCACCGGTTCGGAGATAATGACCCCGCCGTTTACTACTTTTGATTACGATAATTTTACGGTGTATCTTGATTTTAAAATTGAAGCCTATCCCGAAAATCGTGAACCCATAATTATTGGCGGATATCTATGGCGTTGGATTGGTGCTTATGTTGATGGCGACAAACTTGCATTTATGGCCAACGATTTCAGCTTATACGAAATAACCGACAAAAGCATTCCTTTAAACCAATGGAATAAGCTTAGAATCAGCTTTAAAAAAGAGGACGATAAATGCAGCCTCTTTTTGAATGATAGTCTGGTTTCCGATTACACAATATTAGAGTTCAGTTCGGGCGACGATCCCCGTTTTGTTAACTATCACGGAGGTTCCGGAATTACTTTTAAGGGATATTGGAGAAACCTGGTTTTTTATAATTCGTCAAATCCTGAAGGAATTGACGAGATAAGTCCTTTCGAAAACATTTCTGTTAGTTATTCGAATGAATACCTGAGTGTTAATGTTCCTGGCAGGTCGGGCAACATTGTAATGGATATTTTTGATGTGCAGGGCAGCATGTTGAAAACCGCATGGCTTTCAAAGGGTGTTAACCGTTTTACCCTAAACTTGCGTGAGGGAGTTTATATGTTGAGA
>Ga0256831_1001668_pt1 | contig 11716 bp, 12 predicted proteins | sample 132544metaG_FD_189087 | JGI IMG/M metagenome (GOLD analysis project Ga0256831, IMG submission 189087) | Hydrothermal vent microbial communities from Lau Basin, Pacific Ocean - 132-544 | ecosystem: Environmental > Aquatic > Marine > Hydrothermal vents | place: Pacific Ocean: Lau Basin | collected... | reverse complement strand
GTCCTCGTCCACTACATCGGCAAGGACAACATCTTCTTCCACACGCTCTTCTGGCCAGGCATGCTCATAGGCACGAGGAAGGGCTGGGTCCTACCCGAGATCATCGCCTCCGCCGAGTTCCTAAAGGCAAGGGGCGTAAAGTTCTCCAAGAGCAGGGGCGTCGGCCTGAACATAGAGAACGCCCTGGAACTTTTGCCCGCGGACTACTGGAGGTACGTGCTGGCAGCACTCTTCCCCGCACGCAAGGACACGGAGTTCTCCTGGGACGCGCTGCAGGAGAAGGTGAACAAGGAGCTCGTGGAGACCATAGCGAACTTCGTGCATCGCACCCTCACGCTGGCTCACCGCTATTTCGGCGAGGATATCGGAACGCCTACGTTGAACGAAGAGGAGGAAGAATGGCTGGAGAAATTGGACAAGCTCGTCGACGAGGCGGAACAGCACTACTGGAAGTGGTTGGGGTTCCAGGACGTCGTTAAAACGGCCCTGCGCATAGCATCGGAGGGCAACGCATGGCTGAACTACAGGGAGCCATGGAGGGAGCACAAGGAGGATCCAGGGAAGGCAAGGAGAACACTGTACGTGGCGCTCCACTACGTCAAGGCGCTAGCAGTCGTCCTAGCACCTATAACGCCAGCGTATTCCGAGAAGGTGCTCTCCTGGCTCGGTGAGGAAGAGTACTCCTGGAACACGGCGAAGGAACGCGGGATTCGAAGGATTTCCAAACCGGAAATTATATTCAGGAAGATCAGCGATGAGCAGCTCGAAGAGTGGAAGAAACGTTTCGCCGCAAAGATGAAGGAGAAGATAACGGTAAAATTCGACGAGTTTGCACGCGTTGGGCTAATGACTGGACAGATCCGCCACGTGCAGGAGATTGCAGGATCTCCCAAGCGCTGGCTCCTCGTCATAGAGGGGCCTGACGGCAAGGAGTATAGAGCAGCGCCGGAAATCAGAGAACACTACACGGCTGACCAGCTGAAGGGCAAAGTAGTACTTTTCTTCCCGATGGACAAGGAGATCATCGGCGGAGTGGAAGTAAACGCATACATGCCAACGGCGGATGGAGCGATCATAACGGACGACAAGCAACTGACAGGAAAGGTGCGGTGAGAAGTACAGACAATGTTAATCAATATATATTTCCTTACAGCTAATACCAGCGTGCACGTGGTGGCGACAGAAGAGTTCAAGCGAAAGGTCAAGCGGCTGAAAAAGGATCATATAGAGCTCATTCTAAAGGACATACGGAAGCTGAGGACTCAGAAAATGAACGCAATAAAGATCCTGAGAGTCGTTGGGCCTTACGTGCTCGGTGAGATCAAGCACAAGAAGCCACCTTACCGCCTCTACGTTGTCGTAGACCAAGAGGAAGGCGTATGTGCAGTGGTGGAGTGGGTCCACAAAAAGGAACAGCAGGAAATCATAGATAAACTACAAAGAGATGCCGAAAGAATAATGAAAGAGCTCTTTGGGTCAATCTGAATTGATAAGACCCTCTAAATACTTCTCGAACTCCTCGTCGGCGAGATACTTGTCTGGATTTCGCTTGTAGTCCTCTATCGCCGCCACGCCTTTTGCCAGCAGTATAGAATAATAAAGGGACTCCGCAATGCTCTTTGACATCTGCTCGGTGAGCGCTTTGATGAACTGCTCCTCGCGGGGGAGGCGTTTTTCACTTTCCATGGAGGACACCCTTCAAACTAGAAATGGTGGACGTATATAAATAATATGCCCGCTGATTTCTGAACCTGTTCTACACGCAGTAGTAGTGGAGGGGGATGTACTGCCAAAAAAGTAAGGGTTAATTTGGTAGCAGACTACCAAAAAAGTATTACTTTTTTATACCTCAACTACCAAAAAAGTATTGATGACCTACGTCCCCCGCGAGCTTGAGGAAAAACTCGAGAGGTATGCACACAGAAGGGAGATTATTGCCATCCAGGGGCCGCGGCAGGTAGGGAAGACCACGCTCCTGAAGCACATCTATGGAGAAACGGGGGAGCCAAAGGCCTTCGTGAACATGGACCTTCCAGAAGAAAGGGAAGCGCTCTCGTCGGACCCCATTACCTTCCTCCGCAGGCACCTGCCCGACGAGCGGGGGACCCTCTTCCTTGATGAGGTACAGAACGTGGAAAATGCGGGGCAGTCCCTGAAAATAATCTACGACACGTTCCCAGAAGTTAAGGTGTTTATCTCCGGGTCGTCGTCCCTGAAGATGAGAAATGACGTGGCAACGGCGCTCGTTGGAAGGCTCCTGGGGTTTGATCTTCTCTCATTCAACTTCCACGAGTATTTGCTGGCAAGGGACAGGGGGCTTGCGAAGATACACAGAGGGGTCCGGGACGCCACAGTAGAGGCCATCCGTCACGGAGGGGGAATACCCAGAGGTTCCTACGACAGCGCCTTCCGCAGAGAGCTCTTGGAATACCTGCGCTTTGGAGGATACCCTACAGTAGTCCTGGAGAAAGACGAAGAGATAAAGGAGAAACTCCTCTCCGAGATCATTGCAACATACCTAGAGCGGGACGTGACTGCATACTTCGGCGTGGAGAACGTACAGAAGTTCATGGACTTCCTCCGTGTCTTGGCACGCGCAACGGGCACAAAAATTTCCGTCTCGTCCCTCGCTGAGGCGGCGCAGCTGTCCCAAAAAACGGCTGGGCGCTTCTTGTCCATACTGGAACAGAGTTATATCGCCAAACGCATCCGGCCATATCACGGGAACGTCGTGACGGAGATCCGCAAGGCACCGAAGATATACTTCCTGGACGTGGGCATCCGCAACGCCATCCTCCGGAACTTTTTGCCATTGGAAAATAGAACAGATGCGGGGCAGCTCCTCGAAAACTTCGTCCTCCGGGAGATACTGACAAACATCGGGGAAGAAGTATGGTATTGGAGGACGAAAACGGGGGCCGAGGTGGACTTCGTTCTCCGGTTCAACGAAGAACTGGTTCCCATTGAAGTGAAGGCGAGTGGCAAACCTTCCCGCGGGTTCTACTCCTTCCTGCGGGCATACAGGCCGGAAAGGGCCTTTGTGGTGACGCTGGGCGAGTTCAAGGATGAGGAGAAGGAGGGAACGAGGATATACTACGTGCCGGCGTGGTTCCTGTGACCAACGAAAATAAGAGATCAAACGTAAAAACATCTGCGAGCATATACCAATCGTGACGTGGCAAAAGTTCAGAGAATACGCGAAAAATAATCCAGAAGCAGTAATAACTGCTGTACTTGCCCTGTTACAAACAGTGCCAGCGATTATATCTGGTAATTGGCTGCCGGACACAACCCTTACAACGATATACATTACACTTGCAGCGATAATTACATACACTGTGTCTAAGGAGCTTATTCAAACGATAAGCGTGGAGAATGACCGATCAGAAAAGTACATTGTCGCCGCAGTTGCAGTCTTCCTCGTCTTCTTCATATCCACAACAGCGTTTATGGAAACGCTCCCAACAGACCCTATTGCTGTCCCCGTAGCCCACGATGCAATCCTACAAAAGATCAAAATATACTTCAGTATCGGAATGAGACTTCTGTGGCAATTCCTCGTAATCTTTGTTCTACTTCACGGATTTGCAAGGATAATTCGAATCGTACTGCGAGGAGATATTTCTGAGGTTTGGGCGCCAAAAACAATAAAAGCAATAGCCAGAGCAACCGCAGTGAGTGTCCTATTCGTATTCTGGATTGCGCTGGTGCCAAGCACAATAGAAGTGCTAACGTACATCAACATCGCAGGATTTGGATTGCCTGCAGTATATTTACTAGCAACAGTGGCCACAGGATTTGCCATGGTCTTGCTATTCTCAAAAGCACTCCAACGAGAAATTCCTGGTCATCAAAAGCTCGACATAGCACTCAAAAAAGTACTTAACGTCCAATTCTTGAGAGAAATATCTTTACGCGAAGCAATGATAATATACTTAACTACAAGCCTCATCGTGGCGCTGACAATAAGTATAATCGTAATATCCATTGCTTCGCGAAGCAAGTTATTCGTTGGTATTGCAATACTCTGGACTCTTCTAGTTGTCGCAAGCTATATTTACCAGTTCAGAAAAGCGTTGAAGAAAGTAAGCTCAGATAATCTGCGTAAAGCGTTAGTGTGGATCGGAACCCTTCTTCTCACGATCGGCATAGCATGGATGCTTACAGGACATGGGACAAAAGCAAATTCTGTCGATATCACGAATCTAAGCAAGCAATACCTTGGACTGACAGGAAAAAACAACAATCTATGCGAAATTACATCGCAACATCTCATAATACTGTTCAACGAGACTCCACACCACGGCAGCAAGCAAATAGAATTAAACTGTACTGCTCCGCAGCCAATCTACGTACTTACGTATCGCGGATGGGTGGAGCTGAACACAGAAATGATCTGTGATGCATGTACCTCTGTCCAACAAACTACCGTAGTACAAGGGACAAGTACACAGAAATAAAAGAGATTCCGATGAGCGTGAGTCCTACGCTTACCACGCCAGAAGCAAAGAGATACCCGCCAAAATACGCAGATAGGACGAACAAAGCTGCAAGAACGAATGACACCCACGGGTTAGAAACGTAGTGGCGAATACGCCAAGCAACAAAACATACCAGCAGCAACTGAACCGCGTACTGCAAAACGTAATATAAATCCGCAACAATATTAAGAGAGTTAAACGAAGCGCTAAAACGGACCACCTAGAACTAAATCCTCAAGGACTTTGAGAAGATAGAAGAACGGGGAAAGGATGCGCTAAAGATACTGCACGTGTTCGGAAGGTATGTACTGGCAGAGGTGAAACATCACCGCCCACCTTACCGCCTCTACGTAGTCGTGGATCAAGACGAGGAAATATACATGCTCGTAGATTTGGAGCCACAAGAAGGAGCAGCAGAGGAAAATCCAGGCGCTCAGCGCGAGCATGGAAAAAATTGTGCGAGAGTTCACGCGTGCCTTTTCTCAGCGATAATACGGCGCAGATACTCCTTCGCGTCATTCCCTGCCAAATACTTTTGCGGATTTTTTTATAGACCTCTATTGCGTCAATACCCATGGCAAGGAGCACAGAGTAGTATATAGCCTCCGCGGTGGAATTTGCTATTTCCTTTGCGAGCTTATCGGTAAGGATAGAACTACGGGCAGATGTCACTGCACTCACCGGTTGCGAATTACTATGGCAAGAGGCATATAAAAGTACGCTCCCGACATTTTCGGTTATCCAAAAATCTAATGTTCTAGCACCGCCCACACCTTTTCCCTCGTTATCTCCGGCAGTTTGATGTCGGGCTTCCCGATGCTCTCCCTTATCTCTCCTGGAATGGGTGGCGCGTGTTCCACTTTTAGCGGATACCTTTCTTTAACCCAGTCAACAATCTGGTTCACCGTTATTCCGACGCCGGAGGCAACGTTGAACGTTCCCTGCCCTTTGACCGAAAGGATCGTCTCTGCCACGTCCCCCACATATACATAGTCCCTCACCTGCTCCCCATCGCCGAATATTCTGAACGGCTTTCCCGTTTCAATCGCTCTCCTCAACGCCCCAAACAGCCCTTTCTCCTGATTCTCCCCATAGACGTTAAACAGTCGTAGAATTGTCAGAGCATATCCGTATTCTTCGGAAAATTGACTCAACAACTGCTCTTCGTAATACTTGGCCAGCCCATAGGGCGACTTCGGCCGAACTGGATGATTAACGTCCACTGGAATGTACTCCGGTTCCCCGTAGATCGCCGCGGAAGAGGTAAAGACGATCCTCTTTACGTTCTCAAGAGCGCCCAGCTGAGCAACGAACCACGTGCCCGCAAGATTATTCCCAAAGTAGTTGAACGGTTTCTCAAGCGATTCCCTCGCATCCACGAGGGCAGCGAGGTGAAGAATCGTAACGTCGTCTTCTGTTTTGGCAATTCGTTCCTTCAGCGCATCAAACGTTTCCTTCCTGCTCAGATCCTGCCCGTTCTTCAGATCAACAGCGATGACGTCTGCTCCTCGCGCCCTCAACTTCTTCATGACGACGGAACCGATGAAGCCGTGGGAGCCGGTGAGGAAGTAGAGCACACGATTATCCGCATACAACAAAAATATAAACAAACATTCAATCATTCAATAGACCAACATGATCATCAAAAAACAGTCAATTAAAATCAATTCTACGAAAATTATTCGGTGAACGAGATGAGTGTTGTAGAAATGCTTAGAAAGAACCTGCCAAAAGGAGCAAAGAAATATATAAACAAAATCTATAAAACCATAAAATACCCGCACACAGACTGCTTCGACCTAATCACCGAACGGAATATCAGCAAATACGGCTTTAGCATATACACATACAAATGGGACGGCTTCACAAATTATCACATAGATCTTTTTGGTGAGTACGATCCTGCCCTGTCCAATATAGTATGGAAAAATATAAATCCAAAAACAACATTTATAGACGTTGGCGCACACACAGGCTGGTTCTCGATGCTAGCATCAAAAAAAGCTGCAGAGGTAATATCATTTGAGCCAAACCCAGAAATGTTTCTAATACTATCTCTTAATGCTAGTAGAGTACAAAATATTAAGCCGATCCCGATGGCTGCAAGTGACAGAGACGGAGAATTTGTGCGAATAAACATAGGCCGCCACAATAACACAGGAAATACGACCATTGTTCAGGAAAATATAGACCGCACAAAAACGAAGGAGGCAATAGCAATAACAACAACGATCGACTCCGCAATCAAAAGATACTCCAAGCGCCCAGATGATGTTTTCATTAAAATAGATGTAGAAGGTTACGAAGCAAAGGTTTTGAGAGGGGCAAGAATAACTCTCCAAAACGCAGAGAACAGCAAAATATTGGTAGAGATCGTCCCTTGGAAAATAGAGAATGCGGGAGACAATCCCTGGGATTTAATCAATGAACTAGCCAATGATGCAAGCTCCGCAGTACTGTTTATGGATGGCAAAGAGCACAAAGTACACCCAGAAAGACTTTTGGAAGAAATACAGAAGGTATACAATAATACAAAAAACAAAAAGGATTTTAAAGCGGATATATACGTCCAGAAAATACATGGATAAGATCCTAATCAAAAATAGCCGGGGCTTGTCCTAACAAACTCAAATGCGCTTGTAAATTCGGAAGATTTTAGGAGCTACAGAATGCACAGAATACCTTTCAGCAACGTAATTTCGAAGCACCTCCGGCGAATATTGTCCATTTTTAATGTGCTCCCACACATCCAAAAACATATCAAACAGCGAATCAAGCTGCCCCGTCCTGTAAACGGCACCTACAGACGGAGTGACAATTTCCGGTGGGCCACCAGTATCAGGTACAAGAACAGGAACACCAAGAGCCAGCGCTTCCAAAACAACATAGCCGAATGCTTCATAATAAGATGTGAGCACAGCAGCCTTCGATTCCATAACAACTCTTAGGAAAACTTCCCGATGATTCTCAAAGGCAGACGTATCTATCGCAAGAAGATTTTCAGGAACAGCCCCACAATGCCGCTGCAGGGCAGCGTAAGTTATGTTCCTTCCGGGCATCACAAAAAGGATATCTGGAAACTCACGAGCAAGAGCAACAAAGTCGCACGGTCTCTTTACCGGAGACAACCTCGCACCCAACCACACAACGTACGGCTTAGACGGAATACTAGCTCTACGTAAAATTGCTTCATCAACAGACCTTGCCAAAGATATAATTTTGTCAAGATTTATGAAATTTGGGATGTATTTTGCTTTAACACCCCAGTACTTTCTGAGATCTTTCTGTACCCACCGCGCCACCGCGATAACTGAATCAAGCACAGGCATTACGCTGAAAAGGTTGTATAAAAACCGCCTATAAAACAATCTACGATAATATGGCTCGCCTACGGAACGTACCCGTAAAAGATCTGGACGAGCAACCGAATGATATGTTAACACCGCAGACGTTCCAAAACGCTTGCGAGCGTGTAAAGCTGCCTGTACCGCAACTAAAGTAGAATGGGCATGAATTACATCTATGCCAACAAAAAGCTTTTTTGAAAGAAGACGAGGATATATCGTAAGGGGACCAGCAAAAAACTCCGAAAATGAAGACAATAATGAGCTCGTTGCGGAAGATCTCAAATTAAATGTGTCGATACTAACTTCTAGCTCGGGATGGCTTAAGACATACAGAAGAATCTCACGAATATGAGCATTAACACCCCCAAAGCCATTTGAGGAATAATTACCCATAGCGACGCGCATCACAGAAAAATACAAGAACGTGGGATTATTTAACACGCAATGCAAATGACTTTTATGTCAAAACGAAGATGATATATAGCATAGGCCGCAGCTTCACTAGAATTATCGTGAAGAAGGAATTGTCGAATATTTTCGACACTCTTCAAGGAACGCGATGCACCAAGACGGCCCATACACTAAAGACCTGTTGCAAAAAACATAACAAAGAGTTATGCACGCAAGTAATGCCCTTTTAGCAAGAATATAAAAGATGCCATAGAACAAATGGATATATGGTCCCAAATAGACATCACGGATATTCACAATACAAGCAGCAAGTACGGCATAGTAAAGATTGCTTCTGGACAATCACCATGGTAGAACCGATCACGACGCCAATAAGTTGGTTCCTCTCAAAGTACACAAACATTCACCCCACGGCAATAACACTCCTTAGAATCCTTGTGCTCTTTCCACTGTCTGCCATACTTTTCCTGTTCCTGAGCCCTCAAAACTATTTGCTTGGAGCAATTGCATACTACCTCGCATTCATTTCGGACAACATTGACGGACACGTCGCAAGAGCAACAGGCAAAACGTCCAAAACGGGCGCAATACTGGACGAGGTATCTGATCGCATGTACTTCATTCCAATAATTGCAATGTACGTAGCCGCGTTCCGATTATGGCCATGGATTACAGTTCTAGGGCTCATCATGTTGTACTGGCGCCTCTTCCGAAAGAGTATGGATCTCATATACGTGGAGAAATACAGAAAAACCGAAGATGCAGACGGAAAAAATATCGTAAGAGAAAATCCATTTGAGATGTTGGACAAAAAATTGCTACCGATCTTACAGAAAATAAACCCGAGAATCGAGGGTATTTTCGTGAGGTTCCATTTCGCGCAACTCACTGTGCTTTTCTTCGTGCCGGTAATTTACGCTCTGATACCTGTGCCCGGGATATATATTCTCCAAGCGATCCTTGTTCTCTTTGCATTAGGTCAAACAGCACTGGATATTAAGCACGTGAGCAGAATACTAAACACAATTAAAGTGGGTGAAATGAAATGATTGGAGTTATTCTTGCTGCAGGCCAAGGAAAGCGACTGCGCGCAGCATGGGATCTGCCAAAGGTGCTTTTGCCAATAGGCGGAAAGACCTTGCTTGAGAACCACATTGAAGGCCTGAGAAATCTGGGAGCGGACAAAATAGTCGTTGTAGTCAAGTACAGAAAGGAGGAAATAATTGACTACGCAAAAAGGAAAGGCTTGCAGGGACTGGAATTCGTGGAAGGCCAAGAAGGAGACACAAAGTATGGTAGAAGTCTCCAGAAGGCCATGAGAAAGATTGGCCAAGACCACGACATCATATACGTGATGGGAGACCACTATATCCGATACGAAGACATACCAAAAGCAGTAACACAAAGTGAAGGCGACTTCATCCTAATAGGAAACAGCAAACCAAAGATAGTTAATCCGAAGTCTGCGTCTCGCGTGCTCATCGATGAAAACGGAGAAATACTTCACAACGGCAAAGACATTGAGGAATTTGACGTGCTAGATACAGGACTGTTCATCTTGCGCAAGAAAGCAATTCCAATCATTATGCAGTTCGACCACGAGTTTGACACAAGCCACATTGTAGACGCTATAAGAAGAGATCAGCACATGAAAGCGATAGCTATAGATGTGCCAGACCTGCTCTGGTTTGGATGCAACACGCCTGAAGAAGTATTGCGAGGAATGTTGTGGTTAGAATGGCAAAAAATCAAAAAACAATTGCAATAATCGCGTCTGGGGGAGGCCACACAGCGTACGCCGTCGCGGTGGCTGAGGAGCTAACCAGCAAAGCAGATATATACGTAGTCATACCGGCAGGAGACAGGTGGACAAGAGCAAAAATGGAGAAATACGGGCAAGTCTTTGAAACGGAGAAGGCAGCACCTGGCAGCAGCATCTGGAAAAGAGTGCTGGCAGTGGTCGAGGGATTCTTCCAAGGTCTAAAGCTGCCAAAGGCAGACGTTGTCGTTGCGACTGGGAGCAACCACTCCATTGGCCCAGCGCTCGCACTGAAGCTAAGAGGTGCAAAACTTATAGTGATCGAGGCGATAGACAGAGTTGTAACGAAAAGTCAAGCTATCAACATTCTGAGCAGGTTCGCGGACATCGTGGCGCTGCACTGGGAAGAGCAGAAAAATAACTATCCACGGGGAAAAGTATACGGACCCATACTGCCAAAAGTAAAGAACGTTGAGGACAAGAAAGAAGAGTGGATTCTCATCACAATGGGAACAGAGGGGTACAGAGAATTCTTCGAATACCTGGCAGGAAATAGCGATGAATTGTTCGAGAGTGAAAAAATCGCACTCCAGACGGGAAAGGTAAGTCCAACACAGTTCGAAGGGAAATTTTGGAGAGTGTTCGACTTCGACAAGAACTTTGAACTGTGGCTATCCGGTGCGAAGCTTGTGATAACGCATCAGGGCGCCACAGCGGCTGAAAGTGCAATTCTATACAGGAAGCCCACAATTATCTGCTTTAATAAAAGGCTCTCAGGGACTTCAGGGAGGGAAGACACAAGAGCATTTGCAAAACTAATCGGAGCGGAGTTCTGCGAAGATTTTGAAGAGCTGAGAGTGGCGCTAAAAAAGGTGAAAACGCCAAGGACTTGGAAACTCGGATCAGAGTCGTTGGCTGCGGACATTCTTTCGCTTGTTAATAAGAAGTAGCCGTCCCAAAACGAGTAGAGCCGCAATACCCATACTCGCGCTGGTGGCAAGGGCCGCGCCGACCGTCCCGTACTCTTGGATAAGGAAGTAGTTTAGAACCACGTTGAACGACCCTGCGAGGAGGGGATAGATCACCTGCTCTTTCTCACGACCGATAGCGATGATTGCCTGGACGCCAAGGGCATAGATGAAGTAGAATGGAATGAGAGGGAGAAGCGCGTAGAGGATCGGGGCGGATGCGAGATACTGCGATCCAACAAAGAAGACAATAAGTTGCGGTCCGAAGAAGTAGAGAAGAATGTCGGCAAGAGTTGCAAGGGAAATTGCAAAGAGAACAAGTTGGAGGAATTTCCTGCGCAGCTGTCCAAAGGTGGCGGCACGGGAGAGAGTCGGCAGAGAAACGCTAACCACTGAAAGAACAGCAATGGTAGAAGTTATAACCAACTGTGCGATCTTGTAGTACCCCACGTCAGACATTGGGCGGAAGTATGAGAGCATAAGGACGTCTGTGTACGCCAAGAGCATGCTGGCAAGGCCGAAGAAAAGGTAAGGAAGGGCACCGCGGAGAATTGAGAGGTCTGAAGACGGAATCAAATACCTGCGCAAAATCCTGAGAAGAAAGTAAGCATACGCACCGAACACGAGAATGTAGGAAAGAACTGCTGGAACAAAAGATCTAAAGAGATACACCAATGAAAGAACGAGCAGGACACGAAAGAAATCGCGAGCAAGAGCGGCGCGAAGGGCAAGGTAGAGTTTATGGAGCGC
>Ga0256831_1001667_pt1 | contig 11717 bp, 10 predicted proteins | sample 132544metaG_FD_189087 | JGI IMG/M metagenome (GOLD analysis project Ga0256831, IMG submission 189087) | Hydrothermal vent microbial communities from Lau Basin, Pacific Ocean - 132-544 | ecosystem: Environmental > Aquatic > Marine > Hydrothermal vents | place: Pacific Ocean: Lau Basin | collected... | reverse complement strand
ATTTAACCTGAATATTCAGAAGTATTTCTATTACGAACTCAAACTACCTGCAATTAAAGGAAATGCTAAAAAATTTTATGCCTCAAAAATGGGTGTCCTTTTACTCGGGAAAAAAATTCTTGCGCTTCCCTTTACTATTGGTATTTTGAACTCTCACTACGAAAATCCGTGAATAATGCGGGTTAAATTAATCTAAAGTTTAATTTTGCATTTTTTTAATAAAAAACTAATAAAATGTCTGCAATAGATAAAATAAACAAGCAAGAAATGCTAGATGCAATAAGTTCAGCAAAGTTTGATAATGATATTTCCATTGTTATTAAAACTAATAAAGGAGATATCAATCTGGAGTTATTTGCAACTAAAACCCCTAAGACAGTAGCCAACTTTATCGGTTTGGCGAATGCAGGATATTATGATGGATTAACATTCCACAGAGTTATTGACGACTTTATGATTCAAGGAGGATGCCCCAATGGCAATGGTATGGGAGGTCCCGGCTATAATTTTGAAGATGAGTTTCACCCTGAATTAAAACATGACTCTCCAGGCATATTGTCAATGGCAAATGCAGGTCCAGGAACAAACGGAAGTCAATTTTTCATCACTCATATTGAAACGCCTTGGTTGGACGGAAACCATACTGTATTTGGTAAAGTAAAAAGCGAAGCAGATCAGGATGTGGTAAATTCAATAAGAATGGGAGATACGATTGAGAGTATAGTAGTAGAATGAAATGTAGTTGCGACAAAGAATATCCAATAGTTCTGCAATTTCAGTTTTCTGACTGTTCTATTGTTTGCTCCAATTGCAATCAGAATGTTATGTTGGAAGGTGTTCCTAACTCCATTCATAATGATACAGGAATATGGAAAGAGAAATATAAGAATGAGTATGAAAAATGGCTAGTGTCAAGTCAAGTGTAATAATTCGTGTAAGTTGATGTTATTTTTGTCGAGAACAAAGCATATAATTTTCAGCATAGCCGTAGCTATGGTGGAAATTATTAATACAGCTATCGGCAAAAAGAACGAATACTTGGCGTGAATGAGTATGCTTGACTTGACACTAAACACCGAAGAAAATCAGGAAGAATTATCAGATACCAATAGTCTCTTGAATAGATTGGGATACGATATAGTCAATGGACTAAATAAAATCCGGAAGTGCTATTATTGGTGGCATACTTATTTTGAAACAATGGATTATTGCCCTAAGTGTGGCGGCTTGTTAAGAGAATATAATAACGATTACGAGGGGGCTAACAAGGTCTGTGAAACTTGTAATATTTTATTAAACGATACTCATTAGAACACTAATTGTAAAATAAAAAATTATTTTTTATGAATTTTGTGAAGATTGGATATGGTGTGATTTTGTGTTTAATTATAGGGATAATAGCATTATACTTGTCATCATTTATTCCGCTGGGAGCTGTAGCAATTGCAATAGTACTAGGCATAATAATTGGCAACATACTGAAGCTTGGGGAGAAGTTTAATCCTGGTATATCATTTAGTGAAAAACATATTTTGTCATTTGCAATTGCATTGATGGGGGTAAATCTAAATTTCACCATTTTACAAGAATTGGGTATTAAAACAGTATTTTTTGTGATAATTGCAATGGGCGTAACCATATCTTCAGCTGTTATACTTTCCAAAATATTCAATTTTAATCCTAAGCTTGCATTGTTATTGGGCATTGGCAATGGAGTTTGCGGCAGTTCAGCTATTGCAGCCACTGAAAAAATAATTGGTACAGAAAAAGAGGATGTAGGTCTTTCAGTTGCGATTGTAAATTTCCTTGGAACTATTGGAATATTCCTTTTACCTTTCATTACAAATATAGTTTTAGGATTTGGGGACTTAAAATCAGGCATCGCAATTGGCAATACACTTCAAGCAGTAGGGCAAGTCGTTGCAGCCGGATTTTCGATAAGCCCTGAAGCAGGGCACATAGCCACAATAGTAAAAATGACCAGAATATTGATGCTTTTCCCTTTGGTACTTGTGCTATTGTTTAGTTTTAAAGAAAAAATTAAGGGAGACAAACAAAAATTTAAACTTCCTAAAATGCCAGTTTTTATTATTGGCTTTATATTGTTTTCCTTAATACCTACACTACATTTATTACCAAAAGAAAGCATAGAAATGATCAAAAAAATCAGTCATTACTCCCTTATTATAGCAATGGCAGGAATCGGTCTTAGGATAACATTGAAAAGTATTTTGTCAAGCGGTAAGATGGCGTTGCAAATAGCAAGTATTATATTTTTGATTCAAATATTATTCAGTACTGCGATAATTTATTTCTTGTTATAAAAATAAAAAGATAAAATGGCACTAATCTCCACAGACAAAAAGAAATTGGATATCGATTATATTTTCGATGTACTTAGCAGAACTTATTGGGCACATTCTAGAACCATCGATGAGATAAAAGAAAGTATAAATAACTCCTTGTGTTTTGGCATGTATATCGATGGAAAACAAATGGGATTTGCAAGGGTAGTAACCGATAAAGTTGTTTTTTCTTATCTAATGGATGTATTTATTGATGAAAGATTTCGAGGGCAAAATTTCGGTAGTGAGTTAATTGATAAAATATACCATCATAAAGATTTGGTCAATGTAAAAAATCACTATCTACATACCAAAGATGCACAAGAATTTTACAAAAAACACGGATTTGAAATCTACGGATTCCCGTTTAAATTTATGATAAAAACACTTCAATAATAAGGGGCACATTTTGCTTTATTCACCATTTTAACTCATGCCCATCCCGTATGGTATTTGATAATGAATTAGGAGAATAAACTGCAAAACCAAAAAAAATGAAATACGCTTAAAGCGTTTATTCCAAACCGATAAATATTCGATACTTCTAAGACAAAAGAGGTGTATTTTCTATAAACAGGATAAATATCTTAAACTAATAAATATACCAAAATATTAATCGAACATCAAATAAGAATCCAAAAGAAAAACAGGCAAGAATCAAAAATACTTTGAAAATATTTGTTAATTCTAATAAAAATATTAAATTTAACTTTTAATAAAAAAGTACATTGATATGAAAGATTTTAATACTAAACGGTTTTTTATTGCAGTAGTAGCCGTATTTATAGTCAAGCAGGTTTTGGATATTGCCATACATGGTAATTTATTGGCTGCACAATATGACCAAATGAAAGGAATTTGGAGACCAAATATGCAAGATTTAATGTGGATATTATGGGTTACTAGTATTGTGTTTTCTTTGTTATTTGTTTATATTTTTCATTTTTTCAGGAAAGGTCATTTCAAAGATGGAATAGTTGCAGGTTTGTGTTTTGGATTTTTAGTAGGTTTGATGATGGAAGGTGGTGGTATGTTCAATCAATACGCCCTATACAACATAAGTGCTTCGATGATTTGGCAATGGTTCTTTTATGGAATGCTTCAAATGATTATCTACGGATTGGTAGTAGGTTGGATATACACAGGAAAAGAACTTTGATCTATTAGCAACTAATGTTTTAGCAAAAAACGAGTAAACATATTAGACAATATTTGAATATTAAGCATCTGCTTTTATGCAGATGTAAAAAAATAGAACTTGATTTCTTGTTTAGAGTAAAAATATTTCATTTTTTAGATTCACCCTATTGCAGCATTTAAGGTAGGTATACCATCTCTCATATAATTGTTTTGTTAATTTTTTAACCGGTTTTTTAATATGAAACTACAAATATATTCTTTACGTGTTTTTCTTATCATCATTTTTAGTACAATAAGTTTTCTTGAATATTCCAATTCTATTGATAGTTTTACTTTTGAGTATAGTAATTTGGTTGAAGTCAGTGATGCTCCGATTGTCACACTTCTATCACCTGTTACGGGTTCAACCTACTTGATAGGAGAAGATATTTCCATGTCGGCAAATGCTTCTGATCCGGATGGATTTGTAGTAAAAGTGATGTTTTATGCCGGAAATACTTTTCTCGGAGAAGATGTATCAGCACCTTATGAATATAAATGGCTAAAACCAAGTGAAGGAAATTATGCCATAACAGCCAAAGCAATAGACAATGACGGTGATACTACTACATCCAATATATCCAATATCGTAGTGATTGATGAAGGACAACCGGGTGAATGGGTGCATTCAGGTTTAGGTGGCGGTGGAGCAATGTTTTCTCCTTCAATAAGTCCTTTTGATAATAAAGAAATTTATATTGCTTGTGATATGAGTGGAATTTACAATTCCAAAGACGAAGGGGAAAGTTGGGATTTATTGGATTTTAGACAGATAAGAGCTAATATTGAAAGTAAAATAAATTTTACAAGTTCTCCCGATACCCTTTATTCAATAGCCAATTATCCATGGCCCAATGAAAGAACACCCGTAAAAAGCATAGATGGAGGAAAAACTTGGTCGGGACTGACAGGGGATCCGACTTCTGCAGAAACATATTATTTATTTGCCGACCCCAATAGTACCAAAAGAGTGATTTTGAGTAGCTATTCGGAATTATATTATTCCGATGATGGTGGTGCTTCTTTTACGCAAATTTATACAGCCAATGATTTATATGTCGGTGGTGTATTTTGGGATGGAAATGATATTTTCATTGGTTGCATCGACGGTTTACTAACTTCACATGATAATGGTAATAGTTTTAATCTTGAAAATTTTAATGATGAAATGCCTGCGAATTTCGGGATATTAACACTTACAGGTGCTAAACAAGACGGAAATGCACGTTTGTTTTGTGTTGCAAGGCTTTCCGGTGATATGTGGCCAGACCTTAATCCGGTTGATTATTGGTCGGATGAAGCGGATGTTTTTAGACTCAATTATCCTGATAACAATGGTTGGAAACGGGCAAATAATGGTATAAATTCAGGAGACTTTCCATATTTTGTTGCTATGGCAGCTGATGATATTGACATAGTTTATATGGCTGGTGCAGATGAAAACGGAGCAAATAAAATCGTCTATAAATCATCCGATGGGGGAAATTCTTGGGCAAATACATTTCTAACAACCAACAATCAAAATATCGCTACCGGTTGGATGGGAGATAATGGAGATTTGGATTGGAGCTGGGCTGAATCTATTTTAGGCATTGATGTTTGCCCGAATAATCCGGATATTGTAGTAGTAACCGATTGGGGATTTGCACATACTTCAAGAAACGGCGGAAATAGTTGGCAACAAATATATGTTCCCCAAAATGAAAGCAATCCTCCCGGAAGCCAAACGCCGAAAGGATTGGATTATCACTCTAACGGATTAGAAGTAACAAGTTCCTGGTGGTTGACATGGATTGATAAAGACAGTATATTTGCCAGTTACACCGATTTCACAGGTATTAAAAGTGCGGATGGAGGTAAAAGTTGGAACAAAAACTATTCAGGCAATGATTACAATAGCACGTATCAGGTAGTTAAAAGAGCCGATACCGGAAAACTATTTGCAGCGGTTTCTTCGATTCATGATTTATACCAAAGTACATATTTGGAAGACTCAAGAATTGATGGTGGAACCGGAGCCATTTTGCAATCGGACGATAATGGTTTTACTTGGTCAATGCTGTATGACTTCGGGCATCCCGTAGTGTGGATTGCTTTGTCACCAAATGATTCTGACAAAATGTATGCAAGTGTTGTCCATAGCACTGATGGTGGTATATTTTATTCTTCCGATTCGGGAGCAAACTGGAGCAAACTTTCAAATCCTCCTCGTACCGAAGGGCATCCTTTCAATATTAGAATATTATCTGACAATACTTTGGTTTGTAGTTATTCGGGCAGAATAAATTCATCAGGAGATTTCACGGAAAGTTCAGGAGTGTTTTACAGTACTGACAATGGAACAACTTGGTATGATCGCTATCATCCTGATATGTATCGCTGGACAAAAGACGTGATAATTGACCCCCATGATCCCGCTCAAAACACTTGGTATGCCTGTGTTTTTAGTCATTGGGGACATTACCCAAATGAAGTAGGAGGAGTGTTCAAAACAACTGACCGCGGTGTGAATTGGACCAGACTCAATAATCTTTACAGGGTAAATTCTTTGAGTATTCATCCCGATTTTCCCGACATTGCATATATCACAACTGAAACACAAGGATTGTGGTATTCATCGGATATTTCTCAATCAAATCCCGGTTTTATGCAATTGAATTTTCCTTTTGCCCAACCAATGCGTATATTTTTCAATCCTTATGATCACAACGAAGTGTGGGCGACAAGTTTTGGAACCGGTATATTGAAAGGAACTACACGTCTCGGAAGAACATTTTATGTTTCGACTACCGGAAATGACAACAATTCAGGTACAAGTGAGGCTCAAGCATGGCGTACAATCACTTATGCCGCATCGGCAGCAAGTCCCGTTGCGCCGGGCGATACGGTTTATATCAAAGCCGGCAATTATGGAAATGAAAATGTAGTATTTGAAAAAAGTGGAACCGGTATATCGCATATCATATTTGCAGGATACCAAAATACTCCGGGTGATAATCCAGACCTTGAACACCAATTTGGTGACCCGCTTGATCCGGCTATTATGCCTCTTTTGAACGGTGGGAATAGAACTACAGGAGTTGCAATTGCATTATATTCACAAAAATTTATTGATTTAAAAAGCATTCAACTTACTTCTTATGAACAAGGTATTGACGGATGGAATGCCTCAAATATAACATTGGAAAATATTACTGCAACCGACTTTGGGGATGTCAGTGATTCTTATGATGGTAGTGGTTTTACATTTAGTCCTGATGATGACGGGAATGGTGGTGACAATAATATTTTAAAAGATTGTTTTATAGAAAATGCAGCTGCCGAGGGTATTTCTATTGTTGGTGATTCTAATAAAATACTTAATTGTAAAGTCTATTGCGATCAAAATGCCGGTAATGCCGCTATGGATTATTATATTGTACTCGAAGGCAACAATAATATACTTGACAGTTGTTATGCTGAACGCATCGGTAATCTGGATCATGATGGGCACGGAATAGGTTTTAAAGGAAATTGTGAAAACAATTTAGTTAAAAACAGTACTGCTAAAAATCTTGGCGGAGGATTTTATGTCCGGCATAGAGGATGTAAAAACAATGTATTTTCAAAATGCACAATTCAAGGTTTATATGGATTTGCCGTAAGGGATGGAGCAAGCTACAACACTTTTAAAGGGTGTAAAGCGATAAACACCCTTAGTGCGATTTTGTTTTATGATACAGGTGAAGACGAAGGAGCCCAATATGCAGGACGACATAATGTATTTGAAAATTGTTTATTTCAAAATACATCTGAAAATGTAATAGATTTCTTTTATTACGAATTGGAATCTATTTGCGACAGCAATACAATAATAAATTGTGTAATAGACGGAGGAGATTATTTGTTCAATTGCGATAGATCCAATAATCACAACAAATTGGTTAATTCGATTATTACCAATGTGCAGAATTATTACAGGACAGCATATCATCAAGGGGTTTCATATCCTCTTAATATTGATATCTCATACTCGGATTTTTTCAATAACGGATTTAGTGCTCCAAGCGGAACTGCTATAATGACATTTGATCCGAAATTTATAAATATTTCAGCGCATGATTATCATTTGCAAAGTATTTCACAATGTATTGACAATGGAATAGAGATGAATGCGCCTTTGATTGATTTGGATAGTGTTCCTCGCCCGTTATTACATACTATTGATTTGGGAGCTTACGAATTCGGAATTTATTGGATTGGCAAAGAAAGCAATATGTGGCATACATCAGGTAATTGGTCAAACAGTACTATTCCAAATTCAAATGATAGTGTCACAATACCGCCAAGGGAATACTACAAATATCATCCGGAAGTCAACTCTGATGTTGATATAAAAAAATTGTTTTTATATGATAATTCAAAAATGAAGATTAAAAGTAATGTTTTGTTTAATGTGATAAATTGAAAAAGTTATTGATAAGTTTGGTATCTTAAGCTGTAATATTCACGGGTTTTAAGAGTGAGAATTCAAAATGTCAATAGTAAATTTGAGAGGTCAGAGACCTTCAACTCAATTCGGACATCAGAACCCATCCCCGACCCTTCCCTTAGCAAGGGAAGGGGTACGTACCAGTTCTGAATTCGAGTTAAGCTCCTACTCCTACTTTAATCTTATCCTTCTTCAATTCATCTTCAAAATCATTGAGTTCTACCTTAAGATTTCCGATAATAAATTCTTGTCTGGAAGGTGTGTTTTTACCCATATAATAGGACAATAACTCCTCTACTTCAGTTGAACTTTGGAGATTGACAGGGCTTAAGCGGATATCGTCTCCAATAAATCCTCCAAACTCATCAGGTGATATCTCACCTAAACCTTTGAATCGAGTGATTTCAGCTTTACCCCTTAACTTATTTATAGCTGTTTGTTTTTCTTCCTCTGAATAACAGTAAAATGTCTGTTTTTTATCCCTAACTCTAAATAATGGGGTCTCCAAAATAAACAGATGGTTGTGAGTCACCAACTCCGGAAAAAATTGTAAGAAAAATGTCAAAAGCAATAACCTAATATGCATTCCATCCACATCAGCATCTGTAGCAATCACAACCCTATTGTACCTAAGTCCTTCCAATCCCTCTTCGATATTCAGAGCGTGTTGCAATAGATTAAATTCTTCGTTTTGATACACTATCTTCTTAGTAAGTCCAAAACAATTAAGAGGTTTCCCTCTCAAACTAAATACCGCTTCGGTCTGTACATTTCTCGCTTTGGTGATTGATCCGCTGGCAGAATCACCCTCCGTGATAAAAATTGTGCTTTTATCTTTAATCTCCGGATCTCCTTTGGACATATTGTAATGAATCCTACAATCGCGGAGTTTCTTATTGTGAAGATTGGCTACTTTGGCTTTTTTACGAGCTATTTTCTTTATTCCAGCAATCTCATTACGCTCTTTTTCCGCCTGTTTTATTTTTGCTAAAATAGCTTTGGCTGTTTCATCATTTCTATGAAGAAAATTATCCAATTCGGTAGAAATAAAATTACCGACGAATGCCCTCATACTCGGTCCATCCGGTCCTATATTATTGGATCCTAATTTTGTTTTGGTCTGAGACTCAAATATAGGATCTTCTATCCTCACACTAATTGCCCCGATTACTCCAGCATGTATATCTCTAGAATCAAAATTCTTATTATAAAAGTCTCGAATTGTTTTTACTACAGCTTCTCTAAAAGCATTGAGATGAGTTCCTCCTTGAGTAGTAAATTGCCCGTTTACAAAAGAGTAATAATCATCACCATAGCTATTGGCATGCGTCAAGGCAACTTCAATATCCTCTCCTTTTAGATAGATTATAGGGTACTTTATATTTTTTTCATTGACTTTTTTGGATAACAAATCCAAAAGCCCATTTTTGGAGTACATAGTTTCTCCATTGAATTTCAGTCTAAGTCCTGAATTCAAAAAAGCATAATTCCAGAGCATATCCGCTACAAATTCTGCCCTGAAATGAAAGTTTTTGAATATTGTACTATCAGGGATAAACTCGATAATAGTCCCGTTTGGCTCGTCGGATTTTACTATCTTACCATTATTGGTGATTTCCCCTTTCTTGAATTCAGCCATTTTGCTTTTGCCGTCTCTTACGGATTTCACCATAAAATAGTCTGACAATGCATTAACAGCTTTTGTCCCTACACCATTCAATCCAACAGATTTTTTAAATGCCTTGGAATCGTATTTACCACCTGTATTTATCTTGGATACACAATCTACAACCTTTCCCAATGGTATCCCTCTACCGTAGTCACGCACTGTAACTTTATCGTCTTTGATGCTCACTTCCACTTTCTTTCCATAACCCATCACATACTCGTCAATAGAGTTATCCAAAACCTCTTTTATCAATATATAAATCCCGTCGTCCGGAGCTGATCCGTCTCCGAGTTTACCTATATACATTCCCGGTCTCAGCCTTATATGGTCTTTCCAATCAAGAGAAACTATATTATCTTCATTATATGTTACATTATCCATCTTTTCTACACTTTTATCTATTCAAAACGTAAAGATACAAAAACATATTATAAAATTCAATATATCATATAAAAGGGGGGCATTTCATTTTTTCGCATTGTGAGTTCTATCCATCGATTTTATGGAAAGATAAAATTTCCTAGACAGGGGATAAATGTGAATAACCGTGGGTGAAACCCACGGTATCCGAACAAGCAAAATACAACTCCAGAGGAGTTGAATATCCATACAACATAATCATTGATAATTGAACTCCTTCGGCGTTCATATCTCCTCTCTCATTTACTTCGCATATCATACGGGGCTAATCATATTTAACCACAGTCGTGGTTTTGCTCTCTCATATATAACCCAAACTATTTATAAAAGAAATAGCAATATTACCTTGCTATTGATTTTATAGGGGAAAGCGAAAAAATGAAATGCACCCTATTAAAGCCAGAGAGAGATTATCATTCTTATGAACTATAATTGTAATTCTAATTTAAGTTTCCCTCCCAAACCTTTTTGAATAATTTTCATTAAGGTTGAGAGCCTAATGTCAGAAGCATTATTTTCAATCCTTGAGATATATGATTTATTTGTACCACATTTTTTTGCGAGTTCTGCTTGGGTTAATTATTTTTCCTTTCTTGCTTGTTCATTTAATACACCAATTTTAAACAATTCAAATTCTTGTTCCCATTATCTCGTTTTGGTGTACCTTTTTGTCCACATTTTTCATCCAATAATTATCTAAATGATTTTATGTTATTCTCCTTTCTCATTGAAATATTCTTTTTTAATTTTTAATGCTGTTATAATTTCTTGTTTAAGTATTTTTTGACTTTTCTTTTGAATAAAAATAATTAGACAGACAATGGTCATAATTTTAATTAAATATTTTTTCCTTGTAAATGTAATTAACCATCAATATTAATACAAAAGCAAACAAACCTCCAAAGACTTGTCCAAATATTGCCATTCTTATTCCGGCATCCGCTCGTACCAAGCAACTTCCGGCAAAATTACTTCCAACTACTTCATTCCATGCGATTAGTCCTCCGAATAAAAACAAAAAAACGACCATACTTAAATAAAATATTAATGATTTGTAAAACCAATTCATTCTTATGAGCAATAGCTATGACTAAAAGATAATATAGTAACTGACAATCACAATTATTCCGTAAGGAATTTGAACTATTTATTAAAAGCCCCAAAAAGTTCCTTCATATTTTAGTGGATATAAAATCTCAATATTATAATCATCACCATCCATATATACTCTTTGACCAAGAAGTGTATTATTAATCATCCCCTCTTTTTCTAACAAACTAAATATTGTTTGAAAAGCCACATCAAAGTCTTTAATGAAATATTCTGCTATTCCAACTCCCTTATCAAAATTAAGATCATTATTAACAGCTGAATTATTATGTATTAATTCTTCGTCTAAACGAGCTATTACCTTCTTTATATGCTCTGTATTTCCTTCAATATCTTTGAATTGAATATAGACCATTCCATCATATTCTTTAAACGTAGGATCCTTTGACATAGGAACATAATCACTATCCTCAATTTTTGTGTAATTTACATCCTTTTTATACTTATCCAATTTCTGTATTGTTCTTCCTTCATCGTCAAAAGAGATATGCCCTTCTATATAGTAAGTCGTACTATCTAGTGA
>Ga0256831_1001665_pt1 | contig 11720 bp, 10 predicted proteins | sample 132544metaG_FD_189087 | JGI IMG/M metagenome (GOLD analysis project Ga0256831, IMG submission 189087) | Hydrothermal vent microbial communities from Lau Basin, Pacific Ocean - 132-544 | ecosystem: Environmental > Aquatic > Marine > Hydrothermal vents | place: Pacific Ocean: Lau Basin | collected... | reverse complement strand
TTCCTCTGTTTTTTCTTACCATCATGTTGACGGAATCGTATCTGAAGGTGTATGAGACCGGCTTTTTTTTCTCCCTTTTTGCCGCTGTTTTTTATGCCTTTCCACTGGATAACAGGCAGTCGATTTCCGGGCAATCCGGCACCGGGAAGCTGATGGCATGAGATGCCCGGTCTGTGGTCATAGTCGTGTTTTTCTTCGCTATACCATTGGAGCGTACAGTCTTAAAAGTTGCCGCCGGTGCGGTCATGCGGTCACCGATCCCATGCCGAATCCTGCAGAGTTGGCAGCTCTGTACGATCAAAAGTATTTTTCGACTCATTATGAGGATGTCGCTCCTGGTGATCCCGGGTTTGCAAAACACATTTGCCGGGAGGATCACCGGGTCAATTTTGTGAAAAAATATAAAACACAAGGGCAACTGCTTGATGTGGGCTGCGGCAGGGGCTATTTCCTGTATGCCTGCCGAAAGCGCTTTGCACCTGTTGGGTTTGATATCAGTCCAGCTAATAAAGACTTTATATCCCGGAAGCTTGACATGGAATTTGTCGATAATCCCGGGGAAATTAGTCAACGCCGTTTTGATGTCATCACCTTCTGGCACAGTTTTGAACATTTTCCAGATCCAGAGAGGCAGTTGACCTTTTTTACTGATTTACTGGCTGAGGATGGAATAGTTATTCTTGACGTGCCGAACCACGATTCCATTGACGCATTTATGGAAGGAGAGGATTGGCCGGGTTGGGACCTGCCGTTTCACTGCCATCATTTTACACCCACGTCCCTGGCATTACTCATCGGGCGGCATGGTCTTGAGGTAATTGGACAAAAAACGTATCATTGCGGATATATAAAAAAACGACTTGCCGAAAACCCGTTCACCCGTCCGTTTGCCAGGCCCATTGCCAAACTGTTTCCCGGCTCTTCGATTCTCTTTGCCTGCAGGAAAAAAGAACAGCGATGACCCCGGATATCTGTATTGTCATAGTCAACTATAATACAGGAACACTCCTGGCCAGGTGTCTTGATTCCATCAGAAAAGAGAAGGATGACAACTACCGGATAATTGTGGTTGATAATGGTTCGGTTGATGGCAGTCTTGACCTGTTGCAGACTGATTATCCGGAGACAGAACTCATTGCCAATAGCGACAATCTTGGTTTTGCGGCCGCTAATAATCAGGCAATTAAACGGTGCAGGGAGGAGCTGCTGTTTTTCCTTAATCCTGATACGGAACTGCAAGCCGGCTGCCTGCGGGCAATCCGCAAATTTATGGCCTCACAGCCCGAGGTCGGGCTTGCCGGGCCAGTGATTATCAATCCGGATGGAAGCCCGCATCCTGCCGTGGAATACAACTACCCGGCAGGCCGGTACAGCGGTGGACGATTTGATAATCTTCCAGGAAAAATTGCCTGGATACTTGGCGCGGCCATGGTCGCACGCAGCTCTGTCATTGCTGCTGTTGGTGGTTTTGACACCCGTTTTTTTCTGTACGCCGAAGATATAGATCTCTGTCTTGCCGTCAGAAAGGAGGGATGGCTGCTTGCTGAAATACCGGAGGCAAAGGTCATGCACCTTGAAGGACAGAGCGAAAAAGGAGCGCCCTTTGTAGAGGTCGTGGAGCGTAAGGTACGGTCAGAACTCCTCTTTTTGAAAAAACATTATGATATTAAAACCGTTCGGAAGATACGGGGTATCCGTCTTCTGGAAGCATGGTGGCGGATCTGCTGCCTGCGTTTTGAAGGTTTTTTTTTGGATTTACCGGCAGAAAAAAAAGAAAAATTGATCAGGTATGAAGTTGTGTCCAGTCTGTATAGACAGGCCTGATGTCAGGGTATCTAAGTGAAAGTTGCCATTATTCATAATCAGTTGCGATCCAGTGGGGGCATGGAGGCCTATATGCTGGCCTTGATCAACGGCTTTCTTGCCGCGGGCGACGAGGTGCATATATTCACCTATGACGTGGATAGAAAACTGGCGGCTCGGCTCAACTGTACCCTTCATCGGGTACACCTCTTCTTCGTGCCGGGACGATGGAAAAAGTATTGCTTCCTCTCCTGGCTCAATAGAAAATTTAACCGGAATGATTATGATCTATCCCTGGCGCTGACCAGAACAGGGGCCGCCCATGTGGCCGTAGTGGGAGGGGTTCATCCCGCCTTTGTGGCCATACGGGGCAAAAAAGGACATCTATTCCGCCGTTTCCATGATTGGATGGAATGTCGATTTGAGCGATATATGTTTGCCGTCACTCCTGTAATTCTGGCCCATTCAAAATCCATTGCCGGAGAAATAGCGACATATTATCCGGAGGTGGATGCCGGCAAAATTGTGGTGCGATATCCCCCTGTTGATACGGATTTCTTTGTTCCTGCTACCGGGAAGGCTCTCCAAAAAATCAGAACTAAATATCATATTGATCCCGATCGAATGACTTTGCTTTTTCCTTCCAAGGGCCATCGACGCAAGGGGCTGAAAGAATTATTGGTCGCCTTTGCCATGCTTGATCATAAAGAATATGAGCTTCTGATTGTTGGTGAACGATTACAGGGCTTTGGCGATATTCCGGCAAATGTCCGTTACCTCGGCTATATCGATAACCTCTCCGGGCTTTACAGCGCGGTCGATTATACTGTTTTGCCGTCCCGGTACGAACCTTTTGGCCTGGCAGTGGTTGAGTCCCTGCACTGTGGGACCCCGGTGCTGGTTTCCCGGCAGGTTGGAGCGTCTGAAATTCTCAGTCCGGTGGAAGGCGTGATTTTGAATAAGAATACTGCTGGAGATATTGCGGAATCGATCACGCAGTTGAAGAAGAAAACTGTTGCATCTGGTTTTGTTCATCATCATGGATTAAGTATATCCAGGCATATAGTGGACCTGAAGGCATTGATAGACAGACAGGCAGGGGCGGAGAAAACAAGAAGTGTATGAACAACGAATATAAAAAAATACTCATTATCAAGCCCAGTGCCCTGGGTGATATTGTCCATACCCTGCCCTTTCTGGCCGCTGTCCACAACAGGTTTCCGGAAGCGGAAATTCATTGGGTTGTGGCCCGGGGCCTGCATTGTTTTCTTGAGGGCCACCCCATGATCACAAAGCTCTGGATCATGGATAAGGATATCTGGAAAAAGATATCCCGCCTGCACAGGTCGGTTCCTGAAATTATTCATTTCGGCAGGAATCTTGCCGCTGAACGATTTGATATTTCTATTGATCTTTCGGGCCTGTTGCGCAGCGGCCTGATTACCTGGGCAGCCGGAGCAAATGAAAGACTGGGCTTTTCCGATTCGGATGAGGGAAGCCCTTTTTTTTACACCCATAAAATCAGGGGTGGAACAAATATTCATGCTATTGATCGGTATTTGAAACTGGCCCGATTGATGGGCTGTGATGTATCGAGGGTGGAATATCCGATGCCGACCATTGCGGGGGAAATCCCTGAAATTTCCTTTTTATCCGAGCAGTTTTGCATTATTGCGCCTTCTGCGGGTAAGGAAGCCAATAAGTGGCCGGCGGAGCGCTTTGGGCAACTGGCGGCCGGGCTCCCTATTCGTTCGGTTGTTATAAGTAACAGGGCTGATTCGCCGGTGGTCGATGAGGTGGTCGCCGCCAGTGGAGGCAAGGCAATTTCCATGGCCGGAAAAACGGGTTTAAAAGAACTGGCGGCCCTGATCTCCCGGGCCGAGTTTTTCATATCCAATGATACCGGACCGATGCATATTGCCGCCGCTCTCGGTATTCCCGTGTTTGCCATTTTTGGACCGGCAAATCCGGTGCGAACCGGGCCTTACGGCTGCAATCACACAATTATCAACAAAGAGCTATCGTGTGCCCCCTGTTACCGACAAAATCCCTGTAGTCATTGGTCATGCATGAAAGATCTTTCCGTCACCGAGGTGCGGGATACGATTCTTTCGAATATTGATATTTCCGTTGATTGCAACCTGGAATAAAGGGAATCGTTGTGAACATCAGTATCATTATTACCACCTATAATTGGCCCGAGGCCCTTGCCCTGTCTCTTAAAAGTATTCTTACGCAAAACAGACTTCCTCTGGAAGTGATTGTGGCCGACGATGGTTCCACCCCGGAAACTGCGGAAATGATTGGTGCCATTGCCGCCGATGCTCCGATACCGGTTATTCACTCCCGGCAGGAGGACAAGGGATTCCGTCTGGCGCGCAGTAGGAACCGTGCCATTGCCCGGGCACGTGGGGAATACGTTATTCTTGTTGATGGTGATATTCTTGCGGAGCGTCATTTCGTTCATGACCACCATCGGTTTGCCAGGGACGGTTTTTTTGTCCAGGGAACCCGGGTTCTTTTGACAAGGCAGTTGTCGCAACAGATTCTCCGTACTGGAGAGTTGTCTGCCAACTGTTACAGCGCTGGAGTCGGCAATAGAAAAAACTGTCTGCGTTCTGATATTCTGGCAAATATTTTTTCATTTAAAAGCAGAAGATTACGTGGCATTAAAACGTGTAATTTCGCTTTCTGGCGGGAAGATGCGATCCGGGTGAATGGGTTTAATGAAGACTTCGTGGGCTGGGGCAGAGAGGATTCGGAATTCACTGTCCGGTTGATGAATATCGGCTTGCGGCGTCAAAATGTCAAATTCAACGCCCTGGCCTACCATCTCTACCATGCCAAGAGTGATCGTCGGCATCTCCAGGCCAATGATAAAATACTGGAGCAGACCATCAGGAAAAAGCTTTCATGGTGTGAACATGGATTACAGACACATCTGTCCTGAGTTTGCATCAATTACCACGGAAAATCCTGCTGCTTGGGCTATACAGACTAGCCCGCAAATTTCACAAGCGATCTACTGCAAGGCCCAAAAACACCATGCCTGCTGCGTTACAGCGTAAAAAGGATTTCTCGAAATATTTCAATATGTCTGCGGACCTTTTTACGCTGTTCCTCGAAGGTCTCACTTCGTTCGCTATCTGCATTCATGGCATTTTCAGACCTTTCGCGACGACCTTTGTGTAATATGCGGGCTAGCGCAATACAGTGAAGATTTCGGGTTCACTTATCGGGGGCTTTACCTGCACGATGGCGGGGAAGAGATGGAAAGTTGTGCTTATTTTGTTGAGAGCGGAGGCGATTTGGGTGGTTGCCAGTTGGAATGCAACTCCACTAACTTGGCGTATTTGTAAAACGTCCCCTGGAAGTTGCCAAGGGCAATGACCATTCCCGGCCAACCGTCAAGGATTCCCTTTTTTAAAATATACATGTGAAAAAAGGACCAGCAGCCCCGGGCAAGGGCTGTGGCCATGGTTGCTCTGCGTCCATTCACATCAAGTTTTTTCGCACCAAGAGTTGAATATTTGTTGGCCTTGTGTGCAACTTCTTCCAGGTTTTTAAAAGGAAATTGCCAGATGGGTTGCTTTAGATAGCCGGGCGGATTTCTAGAGATGACTTCATATCCTTCGTGGACTGGATCCTCGTTGTTGAATGCAAGCGCTCCTTTTTTAAAGAGTTGCGGTTGGCGATAATCGGGATAAAAACCGGAATATTTCATCCAGCGACCCATGAAAAAGTTACGGCGGGGAATGTAGTAGGCATCCGTTTGATTCGGGAGTGCAATGGTACGCAGGATTTCGTCACGCGCTTCCGGCGTACAGCGTTCATCAGCATCCAGTGAAAAAATCCAGGTATGGCTGCAGGCGGCCATGGCTCGGTTGCGCAGATCGCCAAATCCTTTAAACTCTATTTGAACAACCCTGGCACCCAGTTCCTCGGCAATGGCAGCGGTGTCATCGTCACTGAAAGAATCGGCAACAACAATTTCATCGGCCCACAGTACGGAGTTAATGGCCGAACGAATTTTATCCGCCTCGTTGTAGGCGATAATATAAACGGAAATTGGTTGGGAATTCATGCCCGACGAACGGCCTGCGGTCTGGGTCTGCCGCCGCCGGCCAATTGGACGACGATGCGGTCGGTTTTCTGCAATCGGCCGACCAGTGTCTTGAATAGATGTTTGGACACATCAGGGTATTTTTCTATCAGTTCTCCCAGCTTATCACCGGGATAACGTTTGACGGTACATCGACCGGCCGAGACGATGGAGGCGCTGCGGACTTCATTTAAAATCGAAGCCATTTCACCGAAATATTCTCCCGGCTCAGTAATCTCAGCAATTTTTTTCCCTCCTCGCAGTACTGCTACCTTTCCTCGGACCAGCTTGAAAAAATCCTTATCCTTGTTTCCCTCCTGGATAATGGTGTCGCCTTCCTGGTATTCTTCCACATCAGGGTTAACCAGATAGGCGGGCAGGCTGTCCTCATGAACTACCGTACGACGCAGGACCTCTTCAAGGCTGGTTACTCCTTCACGTGCCTTTTGCAGGGCCGCCTGGCGCAGGGTATACATTCCCTCCTGAACAGCTATCTTTCGCAGTTGTTCCTCGGAAACCTCGGCCTGAATGGCTTTGGCTACTTCATCGGTAACCTCCATCAATTCAAAAAAACCAACCCGGCCCTTGTAGCCCAAACCATTGCATTCCGAACACCCCTTGGCTTTATACAGGTTGAGGTCCTCAATTTCTTCTTCTTTAAAGCCGACGGCAATGAGTTCTTTTTTGTCATAGGAGGCTGGTTCACGACATTTGTGGCAAAGTCTTCGGCCCAGGCGTTGGGAAAGGACCATGGTCAGGGAGGAGGCCAGGAGATAGGGTGGGATGCCGATATCCACCATACGGCCGACCGTGGACGGTGAATCATTGGTATGGAGAGTTGAGAAAACAAGATGTCCGGTCATTGCCGCTTTCATGGCAATTTCTGCGGTATCGATATCACGAATCTCTCCAACCATGATGATGTCCGGATCCTGGCGAAGGAATGCCTTGAGCGCTGCGGCAAAGGTCATGCCGACTTCCGTGTTGACGTTGACCTGGTTGATACCCTTGAAGTTAAACTCCACAGGATCTTCCGCCGTCAGAATTTTAATGTCTTCACTGTTGAGTGAATTGAGCGCTGAATACAGAGTTACCGTTTTACCCGAACCGGTTGGGCCGGTAACCAGGAGCAGGCCTTGCGGTCGATTGAGACAGCGCTTCAAGGTATCAAAGGTCTTCTGCTCAAAGCCGAGTTTGGTCAGGTCGACATTAAGTGAACTCTTGTCAAGGATACGAAGAACAATCCCTTCTCCGTGGAGCAGGGGCAGGGTAGAGACGCGGAAATCAACCGCCCTGTTGCGACCCATCCGCATTTTGATACGTCCATCCTGGGGGACGCGTCGTTCAGTAATATTGAGATCCGCCAGAATCTTGACCCTGGCAATGAGGGCATTTTTGATGGTCAGAGGCAGGTTCATGGACTTAAATAGGGCCCCGTCTTTCCGGTAACGGACCTGCATGGTCTTTTCAAAGGGTTCAATGTGGATATCACTGACACCTTCCTGGACGGCCTTGACCAAAATACCATTCACCAGCTTGATAATCGGGGCATCAGAGGCGGAAAATTGATCAAAAGCGCTCTCATCTTCGGAGCCGGTTTCAATTTCAAAATCTTCAGCGGCATCGGACACCAGGGCTCCGAAATCCTCGATTTGGGTGATTTCTTCCTCTTCCTGATCCTCACCAGCCTGGGAGGCAAAAAAGGATTTATACTCCTCTTCATCAATCTTGTAATATTTTTTGTAGGCATCAATGATGTCCTTTGCCGTTGAAACACAGACATCAAGCTCCATGTTGACCGTGTCCTGCAGTTCTTCTACCTCAATATGATCGGTGGGCTCGGCCATGGTAACCTGCAGGGTATTCCCGGCCCGACGAAGAGGAAAGGCGAGGAATTGGCGCGCTTTTTCATAGGGGAGCAGCTCAAGAACATCCGGACTGGGGGCCTCTTCCTGGATGGATACCAGGGTATAGTTGTGCATCCGGCTGAGAAAATTGGCAATGGTATCCCGTTCCAGGGTGCCGTTTTCCAGCAAAATTCGTCCTAAACGTTCCCCTGTTTTTCGGTGAACCTTTTTTGCGTGTTCAAACTGATTGGCGGTGATGTAGCCCGCTTTCTGCAGGAGTTCGCCAATTTTGAATTTGCCGGCCCCGGACTGGTCCTTGACGGTCCGCTTTCGGGAGCTTTTTCGGTGGATCTTTTTTTTGCCGGCGGTTGTCTTGGCCATGAAAAATATAAGGTTTTTTGTAACTATTCAGGTGGATGCAGGAAACTTCCCCGGCCACAGCCTGTAACTGTTCAAGAGTGCTCCATATCTGTGCAGGCAGGCCTGTGAACTATAGTGATTCCTATGTGAAACCGGCCTGACCGTGCAGAGATGGGGTGCTCCTGAACAGTTACGTTTTTTCTATTTGTAATTCTCTAATGAGAGACTGATTTAAAATATGATACTACAAAAAAGAAACCGGGTCAAAAGCACTCTGCACTTTTGACCCGGTTTTCTGAAAAATGGAATTATTAATGAACTATCCCCTCGCAGGCGGATGGAGCTTTACCCCAAAGGGCCGCGCTACACAATACATTGAATCAAAAGACCCCTTTCACCTTTCCGGTTTCCACATCGACGTCAATGCGGCGGTAAGCAGGATCAGAGGCCGTGCCCGGCATCAGGCTTATGGCTCCCGCCACCGGCACGACAAAACCCGCCCCCTTATAGGTGAGGATGTCGCGGATGGGCAGTGTCCATCCCTTGGGAACCCCTTTGAGCTTGGGATCGTGTGAGAGGGAGAGATGGGTTTTTACCATACAGGTGGTCATCTCTTTCATTTCCGGGTCAACTTCGATGCGCTTGAGTTTGGCAGCTGCCTCAGGTGAGTAACTGACGCCATCGCCGCCATATACCTCTTTGACAATCAGTTCAATACGCTTGGAGAGCGGGGTGTCCAGGTCGTAGAGAAATTTAAAGTCGTTGGGCTCTTCGCAGGCGTCGGCAACCGCATCGGCAAATTCAAGGGCACCTTCACCACCATATTGCCAATGCCGTGACAGGGCGACCCGTGCACCGGCAGCTTCCGACAGACGGCGAACAGCGGCGATTTCATTGTCCGTGTCCGTATAAAAGGCGTTGATACAGACAACAGGATTAATACCGGCCTTTTTGACGGTTTCAATGTGGTGGATAAGGTTGGCGCATCCCTTTTCAACCCAGCCCACGTTTTCGCCTTCATATTCTTTCGGCATCGGCTTTCCGGGAACTGGAATCGGCGCACCGCCGTGACATTTGAGTGCACGGATGGTAGCAACCACAACCGCACAGTTTGGTTTCAGGCCGGAGTAGCGGCATTTGAGGTTCCAGAATTTTTCAAAACCGATGTCGGCGCCGAAACCGGATTCGGTTACGTTGTAATCAGCCAGTTTCAAGGCTACCCGGTCGGCTATGACCGAGGACTGGCCGATGGCAATATTGGCAAAGGGACCGGCATGAACGATGACCGGCTGCCCTTCCAGTGTCTGCATCATGTTCGGGTTAACGGCATCAACCATCCAGGCCGTCATGGCTCCGTCCACCTCAAGGTCAGCCGTGGTGATGGGACGGTCCTGCTTGTCGTAGGCAACGACGATTTTGCCGATACGTTCCCGCATATCTTTGAGATCGTTGGCGATGGAAAGAATAGCCATGATTTCTGAGCTGACGGCAATATTAAAACCGGACTGCATGGTCATGCCGTCCATCTTGCCGCCGATGCCCTGGGTGATGTTACGCAAGGCCTGGGCACAGAAATCCATGATCCATCTGAATTCAACTTTTTTGGGGTGGATATCCAGTCGTTTCAGATTGCGCATTGCCAACTGTTCGTCGGTGTAATTGCATTCATGCTGCATGCGGGCGGAAAGGGCAACCATTCCGAGGTTATGGGCATTCATGATGGCGTTGATATCACCGGTCATGCCCAGAGAAAAAGGCGTTAGGGGAATACATTGAGCCAGACCACCGCCAGCGGCAGAGCCCTTGATATTCATGGTTGGTCCGCCGGAAGGCTGCCGGATGGCGCCGATAACGGATTTGCCGCGTTTTCCCAGGCCCTGGACAAGGCCCATTGCACAGGTGGATTTTCCTTCGCCAAGTGGCGTGGGGGAGATAGCGGTTACATCGACGTATTTTCCGTCAGGTTTATCTTTAAGTCTGTCAAGAATTTTACGGTAATCCAGTTTGGCCAGATAATGGCCATGGGGAAGCAGCTCTTCTTTTTCCAGGCCAAGCTGCTCGCCCAGTTCATAGACCGTTTTCATTCGACTTTCAGCTTCTTCTGCAATTTCCCAGTCCGCGTGCTTGGTGGGATCCAAAACCATAGGGTCCTCCTTTAAGTGTTAAGAAAGTGGGGGGTAAAATATGAGACAGCCCAGGAAGACTCCTGTGCTTAATCCCGCATATTCATGACGACCGCCGGACAAATATACGGACTAAAAACGACGATAATTCCAGAAGGTTAGCAGGTTTGGAAGGAGTTGTCAACAAGGAGTAATCGTAAAATCTCTGAGAGTTCTGGTAACTTCTTGAAAAATAACATGGAAAATGTTGCTGGTACTTAAAACGAGCCGGTTTCCGTAACCTTCTTAATGAGCCCGTTGATTTAATGTATTTTTGCCCGATCTCCTGGAGTCTCGCGAGATTGTTTACCTCGTTATACGAAAAAAATTGTTCTGGAAATATCCGGCTTGTGGTAAAATTTTTCGTATGCCTCGAAGTCTACGCTTATCTGATCTCGAACGAAAATCCTATTAAATCAACAGACTCCTTAATGGAAAATGTCAGGAAAGCGGGATTTGAACTCTTCATGCAACGGAATCATGACTTCGCGCATGGATGGTTCCGCCGCTTTTGTTGTCCGGAGGTTGAAGATATGGCGCCACTCCGCCAGGTTGGCATAGACGATCAGTTCCGTTTTGCAGGAGTTGGGTAGGACGGTTCTGGCCGCCTGCGGGCTGGAAGTCTCAAGGAGATGCAGATACATCTGCTCAGTGTCCAGCATGGCCTTGTGCCAGATGGCGTATTCCGGGCTGTCTTCCTTAAAAAACATGGGCTTGATAAAGGTCACTTCACTACCGAATTTATCGTCGCTGTAGCGGCAGTAACGTTGGCTTTCCTGGAGAAAGGAACAGGGGCGATGGCGAACGATTTCGTGGGTAATGGCCCGGTTGACGATAAATTTGACCCCAATATGACGGTGTTTTGCCCGTTTTGCAGGAGGAAGTCGGTCCACGTCCGTCAGTTCCATCTTGGTTACTGAAATAGAAGGATCGTCCTTTAGGCCGTTTTTCGGCAGGATGGTGCTGAAAAAATAGGGATGACGACTGTTGAGGTAGCTGCACATGGCCCTGACCATTGCACAGTCGGGATGAAACATGAGCATTTCGCGGAAGGCCCGAACACTGCCGGTGATCAGCAATTCGCCGCTCTGGTGGTCAATATGCAGGTATTTCGGCTGGGTGAGGAACAGGTCGATCACCTTCTGTTCATCGCTGCAAAGCACCTGCAGGGTAACGACCCCCATTTCAAGGACGGAGTTATGTCCATGTTCAGCCATCTTGGTGACAAAAGGAAGGGCGGAGTCGCGGTCGATTTTATCCTCGCTTTTGTAACATATACGGCCACAGTATTCGATACGAACGGCAAGGCTTTCACGGTCGAGATGATCCAGCACTTCAAATGAGGGCGAAACTATGTGCATTGTTTTTTCTCTTTCTTTCTATTTCTGGTTGTTTGCTCGTTTTCTCTATTCCTGCACCAATCATTGGTGATGTGTTTGGTAGTTA
>Ga0256831_1001664_pt1 | contig 11720 bp, 18 predicted proteins | sample 132544metaG_FD_189087 | JGI IMG/M metagenome (GOLD analysis project Ga0256831, IMG submission 189087) | Hydrothermal vent microbial communities from Lau Basin, Pacific Ocean - 132-544 | ecosystem: Environmental > Aquatic > Marine > Hydrothermal vents | place: Pacific Ocean: Lau Basin | collected... | reverse complement strand
GAGAGGGATGAGGGAACGTTCACCGACAGCGCAATAAGCGACCTCGGGAAGTTCAGGGATATGTACGGTCTGGTTAAGCTCCCTACATTCATCAAAGACATAGGCTACAGGAACGCCGTGTACGCAGTACACAGCGAGCTCGAGAGGATGAGGCCGAGGATAGAGGCATGCAGAACTGAGCCTGGGGCCCTGATAACCAGCTCGTGCATAAATTCTCTAGTTGAGACCGTGGTCAAGCTCAGCCTCGACATGGTGTTCCTCCTGCTGGGAAGCCTCAGGCACGTCGCGCCTCTGGACTACACCCCGATGAACTCGCTGAACGATCTGCTGTCCGCAGTTTTCAGCAGAGTGAGGGTCTACAGCTTGGACGGGTAGGATATGGCTGATGCAGTCTTGAAGCAGGACCAGGATTTGGGGTCTTCTAGGAGCATAGTGCACGTTTTAGAGAGCAGGATACCCGGGGCCGTGCCCAGAGCCACCATAAACACAGATACCCTTAACCTCATAGCGAAGTCGCTCAGCATCATAGTCCAGTTCGCCATGGGAATACTCTATGCACCCATGGTCGAGAAGGGCGTGGGTGTTGAGCAATACAGGGGCGGAGACCAGTACCAGCAGGACGGGAAGCTCGACGACAGTAAGTTCGAGCTTGTGATAGGCTCAAGCGATGTCGGCGGGTTTTCTGAACATTGGAAACTGGAGGTGGTAGAGTGATAAAGAAGACCGTGTGCAATCAGGAGTTCGACATAGTCGAGAACGGGGACGTGCTGACGGCCGACATAAAGAGCCAGAGGAACACGGCCTCCGGTGCAATAGTCAACGCACTCAACGGTGCCTTCAGCGAGCTCAAGAAGTACTACAGCGACGTGACTGGATACATGAACGAGCTCGGGTTCAGCTACTACGCCTTCAGGCTTAAGAGGGTGATGGACAGGATAGAGGATTGCATCAATAGCGTCAAGCCTCACTACGCAAGTGCCAGCGACGGAGAGCCCGTGGAGCCCGAGCACGTGAACGAGCTGTACGAGTGGCCTAACAAAGCTGCGAAGTGTGTTAGGGCCCTAATGATGTTCATTGACGGTATGAGCCTAGGATCGATAGACCAGTACTTCGAAGGCCTGGACAAGCTCGAATCATGTATCGATAATATGCCAGACATCTCCGTAAAGCACCTTGACCTGATACAGGCCGAACATTGGAACTCAATAGTCGATGCACTTGATAGATGTTGCTTTGAGCTGAAGTATAAGCAACCATCTACAAAGGAAGAAAAGGACAGTATTATGAGAAAGGCTATTGTGTTCATTTCAATGATGGACGAGACGCCAGAGAAGATACTCAAGGAGCTCGAAGAATGCATGCTTGAGGGAAGAGGCTGCGAAAAGGCTTACTCTGATGCTAGGAAGTGGATACTCGAGCACCTCATTGACAACACGCTATCCACACTCGAAATAGCTCACATTGTTGACATAAAAGCCTACATTACTAATAAGCTTCCCTATGTAAAATTAGAAGCAATGATTTCTAAAATCATTGACACATCTAAGAATTACAGCCGAATAATAGAGAATTCCGACCTAAAGCAAGTTAAGATTGAGGTGAGCGACTTCATAGTTAATGAAATACTTAACTCAGCATACGCAAGCGTGCTCATGGCTAAAGATCTTCTGGAAAAGGGCAGCTTCCAAGGGAATGAGCTATTCAACACGGTAAGTGTATCCTGTCTGGGGATAGTGTACATAGGGCCGATTGTAGGAGCCAACGACAAGTACTTCGTCGAGCCCGGCACATGCGACGATGCAGAAATGTACGGTTTATTAAATGACCCGTCAATATGCAAAGCAAACCTGCTGTATATAGTTTGGACGGTTCAGTCAGAAGCCCATCCTAACCTGCTCGTGCCGGTTGCCCTAGTCGCCGTCTACTATGGATTCGGATGGATTAGGGTAAACTTCAACGTAGTTCTGAAAGACCTCACTAATTCAATATCAATATGTATCAAGTTCTTCAACGGCGGCATGAAGTGCTTTGTAGTTGGTAGTAAATACGGTCTGAGAGGCACGGCCGAGCTGTACGCCGACATGTATGGGAAAATCACAACTACAGGTTTTGAAGAAACTGAGCCCATTATACTACCCTAAGGAGGGAAGAAGGATGGAGTTCGACGTGGTTTTCCACATTGGCAACAAGTACATGCTCATGGCCAGAAGACAGCTGAGCATAGGCGACGCATGCCTGAAGCACGCATTCGAAGTCATAGCGGACGTGTTTGGTTTCGATGTAAGAGAGCTCACAGACGACGGCATACATGTGATGAGGATGAGCCTAGAGGAGTTCAAGGACAGGTTCATCAAGTTCCTCAGGATAGTTCCGGAAGAGAGCAAGTTCTGGGCCTTCGTGCTGTACGGGGCGTTCTGCGACTGCGGGAGGGACTGGCAGTACAGGGCGCTGGGCTTCGCGCCGATCGTGGTCAAGGGAGCCAGCATAGCGAGGGCCGGAGATCCACAGGAGATCATGAGGAGGGCAATGATATTCAGGGCAATAGCAGGGGAGTTCGAGAGGATAAGGGACATAGTTTACGAGAAGGCAAAGGATCACTCCGAGTTTAAGCACTACGTGGCTATGATAAGAGGGGGTAAGTAGTGGCTGCCAGCGAAGAGCTCGGGCTTAACATATACATACCTCCGATCGTGTACACGGCGTACAAGAGCTGTACAAAGGTCAACGTGTACAAGATGCTGACATGCATCGGGAAGGTGATGTACCAGTACGCCGGGGCCGTTACCTTCAACAGACAGCTGAACGAGCTCGTGATATTCTCTAAGGCCAGCGAGGACACCGTCAGGCAGGCTCTGAGCGACTGCTGTAAGAAGAAGTGCGGATGCGATGTGCTGGAACCAGCGTACAGGTTTGAAACTGCTAGAGAAATAGTGTGGGAGTTCGTGAGCTTCAGGATAATGTTCAGGAAGGGATGACGGTTTTTTGAAAAATCAGGACGGTCCTGAAGAGCCGTCGTAGGCGTTTATTGTGAGGGTCACCTGCTGGGCTGAGACTGCCTCCAAGAATAATCCGTACATCGCCTCAACCGTCTGTATGCCCACGCCATATCCCTATACTATATTATACAATGATTAGCGCTAATATTGCAGAGGGAGATCCGTGACCGTCACTAAGGTAGATCCTGAAGTCTTGAGGAAAGTAGTAAGGCTAGCTCCTTGCATTGCAAGGATAGTGAACGAGCTAGGGCTGAAGAACGAGAAGCTCGTGCAGGGTGCGCTGTTTCTGGCTCAGTACGACATAGACTTCGCCAATATGAGGGTAGTTAAGCACACCTTGGGTGGAGAGCCGATAGTGGCAGATGACTGGGTCATGAAGCCCGATCCCTTCAGCGAGACTGTGCACAAGGCGTACACACTAAGCGTTCTGTATCAGAATTCGCCGTGTTTCATGGATAATGTAGTGAACAGGGTTAAGATGAGGCCTAGAGAGTCATTTGGGGTAATAGCACAGATACTGTGCACCGTGCTGGGTGTGGACTGCAAGGCGCTTGAGGGACAGCCATTCGAGGAATTCATGAAGAAGATGGGGTTTAAAATTGAGGAAATCGAGGCACCTTAGATTAATGTTTTTATGAGCTCAACTCCTGCGTAGTACCAGTTGAACTTGGGCATCAGCACCTCCCTCCTGTACTCCTCAAGCTTGGCTTGGTACTCGTCGTAGTTATCGAGTATGTCTTCAGCCCTGTCCACGGCGTCGCCAACGTCAACGGTGTAGCCGTAGCCTACATGGATATGGTTTCCGGGAAGAGGCTGTACTTTCTCTCCATTCTTTACGGCTATGAAGTCCGGAACGTAGTCGGCCCAGCCACAGCACTTGTGGGCTAGGCATGGCCTGCCACGGCCTAGGGCCTCGAGGCAGTTGAGCTCGAAGGCACCGCCACGGGAGAAGTTCAGCGTTATGTCAGCGAGGTCGAAAAGGGCCATCTTCTCGTACTCGCTGATCCAGCCGTAGACGTTGATGGCACCAAGGTGGCGGACCTCCTCGAGCTCGTGGGGATTGGGGCCGTACGTCTTGAGGATGAGGACGACGTCGTCCCTCCGCCGCCTCAGCTTCTCGTAGAAGCGCTTCACTTCAGGCCATCCTTTCCTCATGGGAGAATGCCAGAGCCAGAACAGGATAAGCTTCTTCCCAGTCCTCTGCTTGTACTGGTAAAGCTCCAGTATGTTCTGGCCGACCATGTAGTTCAGGCTGGTCTCCCAGAAGTTCGGGAGGAGGTACCACTCGAAGTCGAGGCCGTGGGGCACCACATGGACTGGTCGCTTAACCCCGCTGTTGATGAAAGCATCCCTCGAGAAGGTGCTTGGAACGACTATCACGTCGAAGAGGTTGGCTATCTCTACAGCCTGTTCACTTAGACGGTCGGAGTCAGCAACCTCTACGGCAATCAGCCGGTCGAACTTGCGCCTCCACCACTCGTAGCCCTTCTTGTCAAATACACCTAACTTCTTGAAGCGCTTCTGCATCATCTCGCTCATGATGTAGAACGCGGGGTGGACGAAGGTTGGGAGCGGTACTGAGGGGTTGAAACCCAAAAAGGCCCTCTCATCTATCTCGTTTATCTTGCACTCCACAAAGCGGTTCAGTATATAGTTCATGTACTCGATGTGCTTCTTTGCAACTAGAGTGAAGCTCACCGTGTGCCACTTGGGGTAGACGTAGTGCATGTAGCAGCGACCGCTGATGCGGACTGTGTGTATCCTGTCTATAGCTCTCTTTATTGGAACTATGTTGCTGAAAATCAAGCTCTCGATGTAGCGGTCTATGCTGAAGCTCAAGCATCTAACCCACAACACCATTAGGACTGAGACCACATTTCATCTGGTTCCGTCTTTCTCACAAACCTCTACCATAACTTGCGTCGTTTCAAGTATGTCCTTGATGAATGGGAAAAGCACCATGAATGACTGAAGGTCCATTATGCATCACCGTCAGAGGTCGGTCCACGGTTGCACGTTGCTGATCTTTACAGGCAGAACCGTTATATCAACGAATATCCATCCAGCTCCTGAATTAGTCGGTATGTCCGGCTCTCTCCAGAAGAGGATCTGCAACTCATTGGCCGTGGTAAAGGATCTGTGAATGTGGTAGCGGGTGTTCATACCCGACGTTCCTGTGTACAGCTTGAAGAAGGAACCGCTAGGGACGTGGAAGCCGTTTGCTGGATCGCCGCTATCTATGGCTCTTATCTCCATTGCTATAGGAAAGTCTAACTGGTATGATGCAAATATGAGGAGCGCGTGCTCTGCCTCGAGCTTCACATCAACAAGTGTAACTGGTGAAGTTGGTATGTTGTTCATATCTATTACATTGTTGGCAGCAAATCGCAACTGAAGTGCCGTACCACCGCAGAAATCAAATGTCCTGTAACGCATGTACGTATCGTTGTAATACTGATCCAGACCCGTGATCTTAGTGACCGTGAACTGTGCTTGGTCACCTATCTCTATCCCACCACCTGCACATGATATTATCAGGTCGTTTACATCCACGTTATTCCACCGCACAATCCTAGTGAGGAACTACTTGATATTGCGAGGACGACTATCAAGTATAATGGGATAGGCATGGCCACGATACAGATCTACAGCGATACCGTGACCACCCAGCTCAACACAGAGGTGACCGTGATCGAGCTCACCGGTGATGCGACGCCGTACGGTCTTGTTGAGGGCTACATAGACCTCAGCCAGATGCCGAGCGACGCGACTATCATCATAAGGGAGTACGTGGGCATAGGGAGCACGCCGAACCTGTTCCTTCAGGCAACGGTTGACGCAAGCCTAACGGCCAAGGTTCTGAGGTTCCACAGCAAGGCTCTGCCAAACGGCGGGAGCTACAAGGTAACCGTAGAGCAGACAGCCGGAACAACGTTCAGCATACAGTACTGGTTTGCGAAGACAGGGCTCAGCTGAACCCCGCTTTTTGTGGCTACAGCATGACTAGCACACATTAAGGAGGCATGAGATCATGAAGAACCCGTTAGGAGACTTCCACAAGATAATCACAGTCAGCGAGATCTGGAAGTTTGACTATCCTGATGAGGACGTGCAAGAGGAGATATACAGGATGCTGAGGAGCGGTGCGCCGATAAACAAGGCTATACTTGTGTATGAAGAGAGCACCAAGGACATAGTTAAGTACAGAAGGATCAAGGGCAACATACTGCTGTACGAGGGCATCAACTACATGTGGAACTGCATAGTGAACGGAAGCTGTTCACCGCCCTTCGACAGCCAGAACACCCACCTAGGCGTGGGAGATGGAACAACTGCCGAAGATCCGACACAAACGGGGCTGCAGGGCACCAACAAGTACTACAAGCAGGTGGACGCCGGCTACCCTCAGGTCAGCACAAACGCCTTCATAGCGAGGGCTACCTTCGGCCCCGATGAAGCGGTATTCACATGGAACGAGTGGACCGTGGCCAACGGGCCCGACGACACGGCGACCAACCTCAACAGGAAGGTGGTTAACCTCGGTACCAAGAGCAACACGGCTACGTGGGTGCTTGCGGTAACGTTGCTGATACAGTAGTGATAGCGATGGTCACGGGAGTAAAGTACAGGCTGTACGGATGTGAAGTTGATGAGCTGGAACCGCTTGACGTTATTACAAGCGACTACATGAAGTGCATAGTGGGAACTCTTAAGGAAATGATTCTCATTTTTGAGGGCCTCAAAAAACAGCTGGACGAGCTAGGAGAAGCTCCTCAGGACAGATCTTAGCCCGTCCTCAATCTCTTTTTCAAGCTTCATTAGAAAGTACTCCCAGCATTCCCTCTCGTCGCCGTCGCAGACCTTCCTAATCCTGACCAGCTCTTCCTTTATGCTCTCCAATATATAGATGCACTTTCTGTCCACGCTCCATCACCTCGAGGCGCTTATCTCTAAGTAGACCTCAACATCGGTATCTGGGACTCTAGCCCTCACCCATCTGAAGGCGTTGTCGCCGAAGGCCACTATACCGGAACCGCTGACCGTGTCGTTGTACCTGCTGAACCAGTTCACGCCGTCGTTGCTGAACTCGATTACTAAGGTAGCGAATGTGTCGGTATAGTAAGCGACGTTGACGTTAGGACGTCCATCAATTATCAGAGAGAGCTCTACGCCGCTGGTGTTCTCGTCGGCCGTAACATGTATGCTGGTGCTCACCGGTGTGAAGGCATTAGCTATGGCGACGCGGACGTTGCCGTACGGGTCGGTGGGGCCAGCTATGACGATTCCCTTGGAGAGGGCGTCGGCGACGGCCTGCCCGATCTTGTCCTGTGCGGGCTGGAAGATGTCGTAGATGTTGACCGGGTCCTCATCCTTGATCACGCGCTTCCCCTGTACGTAGAGGTCGCCGTCGAAGAATCCGTAGTACCCGTAGTATGCATAGAAGCGGTGGGTCGGGTCGCCTATGTCTAGGGCGAGGTCGTACTCGGGTATGATGTTCTCTGTCAAGTGCTCTGGGTCAAAGGGCTCGCCGACCTCGCTTATGCGCTCGTCCAGCTCGTTGAGGGCGCTGACTACGGCGTTGGCCCACGCACTCGTTGCGCGGGTGAACGGCTTAACGTAGAGGCGGTCGTACTTCCCCATACTGAACCCCTCCCTGCACTAGCTCACTTGTAGCACCATAAGCTGAAGATGCCGTCCTGTTTGTGCTGACAGTCCCTAAACCCTAGCCAAGTCATAAGGCGCGTCAGCGTTACAGGATGGAGCACGTGGAAGTGCTGCTCGTCGAGAAGAGCGTTGGGATCGTCGCATATCACGGTCTCTATATACACACCTCCACTAGGACGGAGGACCCTGTAGACCTCCCTGAGGGCCTTCGGGTACTCCACTATGTGCTCCAATACCTCGAGCATGATTACGACATCGAAGCTGTTCGGAGGGAACTCCAGAGCTTCGGCATTCATGATGAGGTGTGGGTAGTCCTTACGCCTGTCCGGAGGCTCTACGATGTCCACGCCCCAGTAGTTCCAGCTGTACTTGCTCTTGGGGAAGTTCTCGTGTAGCCAGCCGACGAGGAAGCCCTTGTAGCACCCTATCTCTAAGATATCGAGATGTCCCTTCTTATTAAAGAGGTCTTCTAGGAACTGCTTCAGCAACTCAGGCCTTATCAGGATGAGGCCCCAGCCGTACTTCTTTCCGCTTTCGAAAGATATTGACTTGAGGTCCTTCATGCTAGCATCCTACTAAGCTGGTAGTTATAGCAGGGATAAAGGACGGGACACGCATGATGTGTCCCTAGTCCAGGACGTTGAAACACTCACGTTAGGAGCATGGCTGAACTGGACCGACGTTATGATATAGCTGTCAACGTGAGGATCGCTGAGATTAGGGCCGACATTAACGCTGTATGCATAGAAGTAATCGTGTACACCTGCAACCCCTGATTCTGATGAAGATTGCCGATAGAACGGTAGCGATTGACCTACTAATGAGCCGTCGTAGAAGAGGTCGAATGTACTTGTTGAGTTATCGGCAACAACAAGAATTCTGTGCCATTGGCCATCAGTATCATATTGATCCAGCGTTTTTGCAGTACCACCTGACTTATATCCATAGTTAGTTCCGAAGTTCGCTTCACTAGTTCCTCCATACCACAGCATCGGTCCGTATAGGACGGGCGTTCCGTTGTCGTTATACCACATGTATATGAAATACCCCCTTCCTTGGTCTATGAAGCTAAAGTTGAACTTTATTATGAACTTTGCAGGGAAATCGTAAACAAAATGGAACCAACCATTAGTGGACGTATCTGCTGTCTCCTTAGGATAGACGTCTATGCTAGCAGGCGGATCCACGTACTTACTAGTGTCTATGGTCGTATGGGGACCGTAATCCGCAAAGACGGCAAGGCTGCTACAGTCACAGTAGAAGTTGACAACGTCCGTAGGATTCGACGTGTAAGTAGGGCTCTTGGGATCGCAGTAAAGCCTGAATGTCTTCGAACCAGTTGCGGGTATCTCAGTTTTGAACCATATCGAATAGTACCCAGGATAGACTTCACCAGCACCATTTGCATCAGGCCAGAACGTTACTGGATTGCCGTTTTCATCTTCAAGCCTCATCTGTGACCAGTCGCAGCCTAGTGTTTGAATGTAGGAGGATGGGATGTCGGCAAAGACGGGGCCTTCTGGAGCGTATGTGTTATCGCTGCTTGTGACATTTATCTTGACGTAATTAATTTCCTTCAGAGTAGCTATTTCATCGAGCATCATGGGTACCACCCTCAGGTTAGATCTGGTGATTTAGATAAACAATCTGTAACAGGCCTCGATGCTGGAATCACATTAATGGTTGGTAGAGAACTGTATGGGACAGAAGTTACTACCACCGAGTCTATATGAGGATCACTTAAGTTTGGCGTATCTTCATAGCTACTATACGAGTATGCTATTACCCTAAAGTAGTATGTATACGATGGATCCCAATCGGGCGTATCAGAATAAAATGGAAGATTGGTACCTAACACCTTATCATCATAAAGAAATTCGAATGTTTTGCGTAAACCATCAACTAAGACTAGATAACGATGCCATTTACCATCTGCATCATATTGGCCCAGGATTTCTGTTGTTGTAGACGTACGATAACCTAAGTTTGTACCATAGTAGTACTGATTTGTGTCACCATACCAGATCATGGGACCCGAATAGTATATCCCGCTACCAGTATACACAGTAAAGACTAGATCATATCCACATCCTGGTCTAACTAGATTAAGATTTTCTTTTATTATCAGCTTTTGAGAATAATTAAAATCTATGTATACATACCCATCACTAGTAGTACTAGCAGTCTCTGCAGGATATATATTAATACTGGCGGGTGGATCTAGGTACTTTTCCGTATCTACAGTTGCTGTATCCGACTTCGAATAAAGCTGACTTAGATCACTACAATCACAGTAGTAATCAACAACATCAGTAGGGTTGTCCGTGTATGTTGGATTTGATTGATCACAGTATAGCCTCAGAGTCCTGGTTCCAGATGCTGGAAGGTCTATCTTGAACCATATGCTGTAGTACCCAGGATAGACCTCGTTTGCCCCATTAGCGTCCGGCCAGAACGTTACTGGATTGCCGTTTTCATCTTCAAGCCTCATCTGTGACCAGTCGCAGCCTAGTGTTTGAATGTAGGAGGATGGGATGTCGGTGAAGATGGGAGCAGAGGTGTAGTCGGCTGCATCGTTGTTTGTAACTGAGATTGAAATGATAGGATTGCTCCTGAGGTGAACAAGGGATGCAACCTCGGGCATTAAACAACCCGAAACAGGATAGATTGAGACTACTCAAAAAATGGGTATCCAAAGAGCATTAGCGATGGGAGTACGGACCACTTTGGACAACAACTGATTTCACGTTTAACGGCCTCGGCTAGACCATTGTTCTCTATGAATACTTCGTTCAGGAACGCCTCTATCCTGTCTGTGTATATTGCGACAGCTATCCCGTCGCCGCATAAGGTAATAGGTGGTTTGGACTTCTCTTTAATTATTTTGCACAGCTTTTCCATCTGCTCGGCGTCTATAATCTCGTGACACTTAAGGCCCGAGTCGGTCGGCACGCACTCCCTCTGCTTCATTTGAATGTAGTATATGCTGGTGTTAGTTTTCCTTATGAAGTTGTAGAGGTCGGGCCTACGCTTCAGGATGAACTCAACGACCTTATCGTGGACAGCGGGAGACCTGAGCTCGAATGCGACGGTCATTCTTCCTCACCCGATTCTTCAGGTGATTCAACAGGAACGACTATGAGGAGCCTAGTGTAGCGCGCAAGATCGCATGATTTCCTGTCACGCTCCAACTTACACGCCACGAGCAGCTCGTAGCTGTCACGGCAGGTATCCTCGTTGAGCTCAACGACGGTTCTTCCGAGGTCCGTGAGCCTCAGCTTGAGCCTCCCGTCCTTGAACTTCTCTATGAAGCCCCTTGCTATTAGCTTCTTTATAACGTTCTTTGTTATTCCATACTTCTTGAATATCTCTGACTGCTTGATAGATCCCTGGACGTACAGCATGTATAGTATGGCACATTGGGTTGGCGTGGTCTCAAGGCTGATGTACTTCTGGCTCATTGCAACACCACCACGCTCTTGCTTCTGTTCACAATCTTCTTGATGTCATCAGGAACTTCATGAACATAGAAGTCGAAGTGCGCATATTTCTGCTCCTTGCTGACGTTCCTGAAGTGCCTCCTGTACCTCCAAGCCCTCAGTATGCTAGCGAGCTGCTCGAGGTCAAGCACGATTCCTCTCTTGCGGAGTTCAGCTATTGTCTTGACGGCGTACTCATCGTTGAGCACAAACACCAGATCTCCATCGGGGGTCAGGATGAACGTTGGGTACTTCCTAGCTTTCCTGAGGGCGTTGGCTATGGCCTGCTTCTGGGGCCCCGACCTCATGTACCTTGCATCAGGAACAACTACGTATCTGCCCTTCTCAACGTCTTCTCGGAGAAACGAGAAGTATGTGTCGAGTATCACCTTGCGTATTCCCGCCACCACCATAACCCACCTGTTTGAAAAAAGCCATTTGGGGTTTATAAATAAATCGTTAAACATTTCTACTCAACAACTACTTCCTGCTCCTCCGATCTGTTAGTCCTGTTGCCGGGCTCTTCCTCCGCATATGAGAGAGCTATCACGTTGCGCTTGCCCTCAAAGTAGTCGTGTAC
>Ga0256831_1001663_pt1 | contig 11722 bp, 9 predicted proteins | sample 132544metaG_FD_189087 | JGI IMG/M metagenome (GOLD analysis project Ga0256831, IMG submission 189087) | Hydrothermal vent microbial communities from Lau Basin, Pacific Ocean - 132-544 | ecosystem: Environmental > Aquatic > Marine > Hydrothermal vents | place: Pacific Ocean: Lau Basin | collected... | reverse complement strand
GAGAGCTGATAGACGTTCACACTCCCATAAGAGAGAGCGGAAAGATAAGGATAATTACCCCGAAAGACCCTGAATCCCTTGAAATACTCAGGCACAGTGCAGCCCACATCCTTGCAAAGGCCGTTAAAAACATCTACGGAAAAGAGAAGGTCAAGTTAGGTATAGGCCCTGCAACAGAAGAAGGTTTTTACTACGACTTTGACCTTCCCGTCTCCATCTCCGAGGAAGACCTGCCGAAAATAGAGAAGGAGATGGAGAGAATCGTTAAGGCGAAAGAGCCCTTCAGAAGGCAGGAGGTAACGAGGGAGGAGGCCAGGGAGCTCTTCAAAGATGACCCTTACAAGTTGGAGCTTCTTGAGTCTATCCCGGAAGACGAACAGGTAACGATATACTGGTTAGGAGAGGACTTCTACGACCTCTGTAAAGGACCCCACGTAGAGCACTCTGGAATGGTTAAAGCCTTCAAACTCCTCTCCGTTGCCGGAGCCTACTGGAGAGGAGATTCAAGGAACAAAATGCTCCAGAGGATTTACGGAACAGCCTTCTGGAAGAAAAAAGACCTTGACGAGTACCTTCACAGGCTTGAAGAGGCCAAAAAGAGAGACCACAGGGTTCTTGGAAAGCAGCTTGACCTCTTCTCAATCTACGAGGAGGCTGGCCCAGGGCTTGTCTTCTGGCATCCAAACGGAGCTATTATCCGGCAGGAGATAGAAAAGTGGACAGAAGAGGAGCACAGGAAGAGAGGATACCAGAGGATATACACTCCCCACATAATGAAGGCAGACCTGTGGAAAACCTCTGGCCATTACAACTTCTACAGGGAAAACATGTTCTTCGTTCCCGTAGTTGAACACGACGAAGAGGAGAGGTTAGGAAACGACGAGGTTCCACTAACCTGCGAGGAGATAGAGAAGGCCCACTGGTATGCCGTTAAGCCGATGAACTGCCCCGGCCACATACTCATCTACAAATCTCAGGTAAGAAGCTACAGAGATTTGCCTTTAAGATTCTTTGAGTTTGGAACTGTTTACAGGTATGAAAAAAGCGGTTCTCTCCACGGCCTTTTAAGGGTTCGCGGCTTTACTCAAGACGACGGCCACATCTTCTGCCGACCAGACCAGCTTAAAGAGGAGATACAGGGAGTTCTTGACTACGTGATGGAGCTCCTCTCAACCTTCAAACTTGACTACGTGATAAACATCGGAACGAAACCTGAAAAGTACATAGGTAGCGATGAAGCCTGGGAACATGCAACCCAGGCGCTTATAGACGCCCTTACAGAGAGAGGCTTTGACTACAACATAGTTGAAGGAGACGGTGCCTTCTACGGTCCCAAAATTGACATAGCCGTTTTAGACGCCATAGGCCGTAAGTGGGACGGTCCCACAATTCAGGTTGACTTCAACCTTCCGGAGCGTTTTGACCTTACATACGTAGACAGAGACGGCCAGAAGAAACGCCCCGTTATGGTTCACAGGGCGATAATGGGAAGCATAGAGAGGTTCATCGGTCTTCTCATAGAACACTATGCAGGCCTATTCCCAACCTGGCTTGCCCCAACACAGGTTGTAATAATTCCCGTAAGCGACAAATTCTTAGATTACGCTGATGAAGTTTACAGAAAACTCAAAGAGGCCGGAATACGGGTTAAATTAGACGACGAAAGCGCCAAAGTCGGGTATAAAATTCGCAAGGCTGAAACTATGAAAATACCCTACATGCTCATAGTAGGTCAAAAGGAGCAGGAGAGCGGAACGGTTTCTGTTCGTTCCAAGCGTGAAGGCGACCTTGGAGCTATGGAAGTTTCACAGTTTTTAGATAAAATCCTGACAGAAATTAGAGAAAAACTTTAAACCAATTGAGGAGGAGGTTAGCCATCAGTAAGAAGCTCAGCGAAACAAGGGTGAACGAGAGAATTAGAGCAAGGGAAGTTCTGGTAATTGACGAAGACGGAACAAAATTAGGAGTGATGCCGACCCGTGAAGCTCTCAACATTGCAAGAGAGAAGGGTTTAGACCTTGTGGAGGTTTCCCCTAACGCCAATCCACCTGTATGCCGGATAATGGACTACGGTAAGTACAAGTACCAGATGCAGAAGAAGATGCACGAGGCCAAGAAGAAGCAGAAAACCGTTGAGGTTAAAACTGTTAAAGTTCGCCCCAGAACAGATGAACACGACATGCAGGTTCGGATTAAACAGACAAGAAAGTTCCTTGAGAAAGGAAACAAGGTAAAGGCTGTTGTTATGTTCAGAGGAAGAGAGCAGGCCCACGTTGATATAGGCGAAGCTCAGCTGATGAAGATATACGAGGCCGTTAAAGACATTGCCGAGATAGAGAAGAAGCCCAAGAAAGAGGGCAGGGACATGATAATGATACTTGCCCCTAAGAAGAAATAGACCTATAATTTCAGCTCGTTTAAAACCCTAAGGAGGCTAGAAGATGCCAAAGATAAAGACCCGCAGGTCTGCAGCCAAAAGGGTAAAGGTAACGGCTACCGGGAAGATCAAGCACTGGTCTCCTGGAAAGAGCCACATTCTTACAAAGAAGAGCCGTAAGAGGAAGAGAAGGCTCAGGAAAGCTAAGTACCTTGAAGGAGCCCAGGCTGCAAACTACAAACAGCTTGTAATCTACATGTAAACCCCGATGCTGCGCAGGCTCAAAGACCCTAAAAGGGCGCCTGCAGCTCACTAAAGGAGGAGTGAAATGAGAGTAAAGTACAGCCCGAGAAGGAAGAGAAGGAAGAAGCTGAAGAAACTGACAAAAGGTTACTTCGGCGGCCGCTCAAGGCTCTACAGAACGATGAAAATTGCCGTAATGAAATCTCTCTTCTACGCTTACCAGCACAGAAGAACAAAGAAGAGAGATTTCAGAAGGCTCTGGATTGCCCGTATCAATGCTGCTGTAAGGCCTTTCGGTATCAACTACAGCAGGTTTATCAACGGCCTCAAAAAGGCTGGAATTGAACTTGACAGAAAAATCCTTGCAGACATTGCTGTAAGAGACCCTGAGGCTTTCAAGGTAATAGTTGAAAAAGCTAAAGCTGCACTTCAGTAAATTTCCTGATTTAGCAATAAGAAGAGCCCGCTCCTTGCGGGCTTTTTGTTTATTAAGAGTTATTTATCTTCCTTCATTCCACTATTTTGGATAAAACCCAAATCAAAGAAGCCGCTACAGGGCAGAATTCCTCTAATTTTTCTGATAAAACCTATGTTCTTACCTTTGTCGTTGTATGTTACAAAGAGCTTTAAATCCCACTAGTTCAAAGTCAGAACTGTGAAGCCGTAGCCGTCCTCAGTTGTCCAGTTTAAATCTCACTTGTTAAGATAAAAGCGGACTGAGGCCAGACCTTAATCACATCGTAATCCTGTTTAAATCCCACTTGTTCAGATAAAAGCCTCTCAATGTCGGCTGCTTCAGCAACCAAGAGTGCGTTTAAATCCCACTAGTTCAGATAAAAGAGGCCTGCGGTTCCTGGCCAGCTTAAGGTAGCTATTCGTTTAAATCCCACTAGTTCAGATAAAAGTGAGTTCCCTTAATGCTTACCCCTCTCTTAAAGCTCGTTTAAATCCCACTAGTTCAGATAAAAGTCCCTCTGAATAACACTACTCCAGTCAAGAGCAAAAGTTTAAATCCCACTAGTTCAGATAAAAGTACATCAAGCACGCACTTGATTGACTTTGTTAAAATCGTTTAAATCCCACTAGTTCAGATAAAAGAATATAGATGTTAACTATTACAAAGACGACATAGCCGTTTAAATCCCACTAGTTCAGATAAAAGTTATCTATGTCAGGAAGAACCCCAAGCATCCAGACAGGGTTTAAATCCCACTAGTTCAGATAAAAGGAATAATAATTTGGATTGTTATGGGTGTTTTCAATGGTTTAAATCCCACTAGTTCAGATAAAAGAAGGCAAGCAAGGTCTATAAGGCTCTTGAAACAGAGAGTTTAAATCCCACTAGTTCAGATAAAAGAACCACTCAAATATATCAGATAGAATCACAAACTTTGAAGTTTAAATCCCACTAGTTCAGATAAAAGTCCATATATCCTCTTTCTTATTCTCCTGTAAGTAAATGTTTAAATCCCACTAGTTCAGATAAAAGTTTTCCACATCTAACAATACTCCTTTTTCATACTTGGTTTAAATCCCACTAGTTCAGATAAAAGCTGTTGTTATCATTTTATCCTCTTAGCTTTTTGTAAGTTTAAATCCCACTAGTTCAGATAAAAGTAAAATATCGTAGCGCCTTGATTTTCCTTGATTTTTAGTTTAAATCCCACTAGTTCAGATAAAAGAGCAGATTTAGCTTATTCTAATAGTCAAAGAGCTACAAGCACTACTTGAATTATAGCGGAGCTCCCAAAAGAAGGTCAAGTGCAGCGAATCGTCTATAAGTTATTTATGAAACTCTAATGGAAATGGATGAAGTGGTTGATTGACAAGGTTTTAACACGCCTTAGTTTGGAAGTGGGCTCGCTGCAGAGTTAGGAGATACTAAGTTTTAGGATTTGGAGACTAATGCCAGTTGGTTTAAAGAACATAGAGTCAGAACTTTTTTGCTGGTAAGGGTTGTGTCTTACCCGACAAGGAGTTCTCCCTCTTCCATCAGTTTAACTTCCCTCTCTCCTGCCCTCAGTATAACTGTCGGTTTTTCTATCAGCAGGTCTATGTGGACGTTTGCCCTTACCTTTCCGCCGAAGGAGCTGTTGTCTCCTATGGCTATGTGGCAGGTTCCAAGTATCTTTTCGGCTTCCAGTATGTTGTCAAAGCGTTCTGCCTTCTCGTTCGTTCCAACTCCAAACTCTGCTATGTTTCCGGCGTTTTTCTCTTTGTGGAGCAAATTGTTCAGGAACTTTGAAAATTCAGGCTCTCCGCTTACAGCTTTAACTAAACCGTTCTCAACTTCTAAAACTACAGGCTCTTTGAGCTTCCTGTCTGGAGCGTAGCGGGTTACGAACTTCCCGTTTGCCGTTCCTTCAACGGGAGCTATGAAGGCCTCGCCTGCAGGAAGGTTCCCAAAGTCTCCCGGGGAGCAGAGCTTTCCCGTATCTGCAAGGCCTGTCCTTCCCTTAACGGAGAAGGTTATGTCTGTTCCTGAGGGGCAGGTAACTTTTACCTCTTCGGCGTCTGTTAAAAGTGAAGCAACCTCTTTTGAACGCCTTGCAACCATATCCCAGTTGGCCTGAAGTGATGTGTAGAACATGAAGGGTTCAAAGAGTGGCATACTGGCAAAACGGATTGAGAGGAACTCTGTACAGAGCTTTCTGAAGAGTGTATGGCTTATTGAGTGCTGGTTTACGGCTATAACGGCTGTGGGGAGCTCCTCCGGGCTCGTGGTCTCAAGGAGAATTTCTTTAATCTCAAGCTCGTCTCCTTCCGTTATCTCTTTCCTCAGTATCCTCTCAAAGAGCCCTTTCTGTTTCACCTCTTCTATGAACTCCCTTCCGAAGGCTGCCCGCCAGACCTCTTCAGGGGGCTCAAGGCCGTGTCTTCCCGTTGGGCTGTAGGTCAGGTGGGAGATGTTAGAAGAGAAGTCTGAGCCGAAGTAGAAGAGGAGCTCGCCAACCCTCTCTTTGTACGTATCTGTAAGGATTAAAACTTTGTCCTCTCTCCTTGCACAGAGGTTCTGCCTGAAGATGTTTCTAACTGCCCTTTGAACTCTCCTGTCTTTCCAGTCGTACATCTTTACCCTCTAACTGAAGATTTTTCTGGCCCTTTCAACAACTTCTTTTGCAACTTTCAGGGGTATTCCAATCTTAGCAAGTTCTTCAGGGGTGGCGGCAGAGAGCTCCCTCAAATCGGGGTAGAACTTTTCAATGAGCTTTCTCCTCTTAACTCCCAATCCCTTTATCCCGTCAAGGGGGCTTTTGAGCATCTCTTTTGTTCTAACTTTTCTGTTGTAGGAGAGGGCAAACCTGTGGGCCTCGTCCCTTAAAGAGGTGAAGAACTTGAAGAGGTTGGGGTACTTTTTCGTTTCAACAACCTCTCCGTCGTCTGTGAAGACTATCTCCTCCCTTTTGGCTATTGAGAAGACCCGGAAGTCAAGGCTCAGAGAGTCTCTGACCCTTATTGCAACGTTGAGCTGGCCCATTCCTCCGTCTATGAGGACCAAATCGGGTTGTTTTACCTCTCCGCTTTTTATCCTTTTAAACCGCCTCGTTAAGACCTCTTCCATTGCGGCGTAGTCGTTTACTCCCTTAACTGTTTTCACCCTGTAGCGCCTGTAGTCGTCTTTTACGAACTTCCCGTTTTCCCACACTATACAGGAGCCTACGGTTGCCTCTCCCTGAAGGGTTGAGATGTCAAAGGTTTCAACTCTCTCCGGGAACTGGTCGTAGAAGACCTTTTCGTACTCCTCTTTAAGCTCTTGAAGGTCATACCTTACCTTAACGGCCTCCCTGTTCCTCTTAACGAGGGGCAGGAGCTCCTCCGGTATGGGCTCTGTTTTTATGGAAGTTTCAAGGGAAGTGAAGTTTGTAAGGATTTTATCTGGAAGTTCACCGTCTCTGTAGGTGTTCTTGAGCCATATTGTTCCAACTACGCTGCTGTCAAGTTTTGCCTTTCCGTAGGTAAAGAGCTCCTCCAAAAGGTTCTCCTCCCACGGGTCAACGGGGTCAAAGGAGAAGGTCTCTTTTCCGTAGATGATTCCGTTTCTAACGGTTAACTTAACGCCGTTGAAGATGCCGTTTCTCTCCTCTAAGTAGAAGATGTCGCAGTTGGGGTAGGAGTCAAAGAGGAGGGAGCTCCGTGAGTAGACCTCTTTAACAGAGAGAAGCTGGTCTCTCAGAGTAGCAGCCCTTTCAAACTCAAGCCTTTCAGCCGCTTCCTCTATCTCCCTGTAGAGCCTCTTTATGAGCCCTTTAACGTCTCCTTTAAGGAAGGAGAGAGCTCCCTCAACCTGCTTCCTGTACTCCCTCTTTCCAACGTTTCCCGTACAGGGAGCTGTGCACCTCTCTATGTAGAACTGGAGGCACGGTTTCTCCCTCTTTTTCAGCTCCTTACACTTTCTCAGCTTAAAGACCCTGTGGAGGAGTTCCTTCAGCTTCCTTGCGTTTTTTGGTGGGATAAAGGGGCCGAACTTCTCTCCGGCTACCGAGTCTCTCTTCCTTACGATTTTGACCGTTGGGAACTCCTCGTCTGTAATAATTAGATAGGGGTAGCTCTTGTCGTCTTTCAGCAAAACGTTAAACGGGGGAAGGTGTTTCTTGATGAGCTCGGCCTCAAGCTCTAAAGCTTCCCTTTCGCTTTTTACAACTATGTAGTCAAAGTCGCTGGAGGCTTTTACTATCCGGTAGCTCTTATCGTTTGGGTCTGTTGCAGAAAGGTGGGTAGAGAGCCTGTCTCTCAAAGATTTGGCCTTTCCAACGTAGAGAACTTTGCCGTTTCTGTCTTTAAAGAGGTAGACTCCCGGCAGCTGTGGAACGGTCTTTAACTTCTCCCTCATCTCTCGGTGTAGGAGGCACACGATGTTGGAGTTTCGTAAATTTCCACCTTAGAACACTCAACTCCTAAAGGTTTAACGTTTTCTGAAACGAACCTGTAAAAGAACTTTGCAAGGTTTTCCGACGTTGGGGAGCCTTTAAAGAATGCAGTTCCGTCAATGAGCCTCTGGTAGAAGTCTGTTAGAGGGTTCTTCTCCTCTGATGAGTAGTTGTTGAAGGTGAAAAAGGGAACTTCTTTAATCAGTTTTAGTTCCACTTCAGAGGTTCTTCCCGTTTCAAGTCTGAAACTGTTGTTAACTAAAACGAAGTTGGCCTCTCCGAAGGGAACTTTTACTTTTCCGTTTTCAAGGATTCCAAGCTTTTCAAGGAGTATTTCAAAGGCCGAGTCGTCGCTTCCAACTATAAGTTTGTGGTCAAAGCAGTCGTCTATAAATTCTTTTAGCCACTTAAGGTGGCCAAAGTCTGTGACCATCTGGGTGGAGTCAAGCTCTTCAGATTTCAGGTAAACGGTTAGCCTGTAGTTGTGGCCGTGGCCAGGCAGACGGCGGCACTTGGGGTAGGAGCTCCCGGCCCACTCAGGGTTCAACTTCTGTGAGTGGACCGAGTGGGCGGCGGAGAACTCAAAGGTTTTGGATATCTCAAACATTACTCTTCCTCCGGGTTGAAGTTCAGAAAGCTTACAGTTGTCGTTCCGTAGTGCCTCTTCTCAACTAACCACTCCTCATCTTCTGGAATAAACGGATTTTTCTTGGGCTCCTCTAATATTAAAAGGCCGTCTCTATCTAAAAGGCCAAGCTTTCTTACCATGTTTACAATCCTTGTGTAGTAACCCTTCTCGTAGGGAGGGTCTGCGTATATGAAGTCAAAAACCTCTCCTCTCCGTGCCAGTTTCTTCAGGGCGTCTGTGTAGTCTGAGCAGATGATTTCGTACTTTTCCTCTGGAACTTTCAGCTTTTTCAGGTTTTCCCTTATCAGGTTGCAAAAACGCCTGTCGTTTTCAACGAAAACTACCTTTTTAGCTCCTCTGCTCAGGGCTTCTATTCCAACCGCTCCCGTTCCTGCAAACAGGTCTAAGAACTTCGTTCCGTCTAAGTAGTTGTTGAGTATTGAAAAGACAGACTCTTTAACCCTTTCAGTTGTAGGCCTTAAAAGTTTTGTATCCTCCCTTTTGGGCATTGACTTGATTACTCTACCTCTATACTTTCCACCAACGACTCTCATTATCTCTCCCTTAACGGGTTTCACTTAAATTTAATGGCCCGGAGGCTGTTGTGAAGTCTTTACTACTTCTCTTTGTTCTTCTTCTGTCTTCTGACTCTTCTGGTGGGGAGCTCCCAAAAAACCTCTTGAAACTCTTTAAGAACACAAAAACCGTTCACATCGTCTTCAACCAGAAAACCGTTCTTCCCGTTGCGGGAAACGACGTTACACTTTACAGGGGGGAGATCTTTTACAGAAGGCCTCTGAAGTTCCTCTGGCGCTACACCTGGGGTAGCAGGATGGAGATAATTTCCAACGGAAAAGAAATTGAAACCGTTTTTGACGACGGCTCCTGCCAGATAGCTCCACTGAAAGAGAATCTGAACCTGTTTCCACTCCTTCTCCTTGCAGAGTCTCCGAAAAAATTCCTTAAGGAGTTTCAGGTTGTTGAGGATAGAAGAAGTGGAAATTCAGAGGTGGTTGTCTGCAGGGCAAGGGGGAAAGACCCGTTTTTCAGGGAGTTTGTCTTCTTCTTTAAAAACGGGAAGCTAAAGTCTCTGAAGGCGGTTCAGAGTGACGGTACGGAAGAGACCTTTGTTCTGGACAGGGTAGAGAAAAACGTTCCCGTTAAAGAGTCTCTCTTCAGGTTAAAGAGGTGTAAAGGGTAAGCCGGCCGAAGCCGGCTAAGGAGGGTACCATGGGAACTGGAAGGAGGGAGGGTACGGGGAAATATAGTCACACTATTAGAATGTGTCAAGTGTTGTAATGTTAGGTGTGTTCTAATAATTGATGTATGCTAAATTTGTTCTGAAATGGCTCTGCTGTGTTATCTTTAACTCTCCATACAGGTTCAGGAGGAGCCCTTGAAGAGGACTGTCTGCACCTACTGTGGAGTGGGCTGTGAGCTCGGCTTTGAGAGTGGAGAGGTTGTTCCACTGAAAGAGGGAGTTGTAAGTAAGGGAAAGCTCTGCATAAAGGGAAGGTTCGGCCACCAGTTTGTGAACCATCCGGAGAGGATAAGGGGAGCTCTGGTAAGGGGGGAGCTCCTTGAAGAGTTCGGAATGGGGAGCTCCGGTTTAAAGAAGAGAAACGGTTTCTTTGTTGTTCCGTACGAAACGGCCTATAGGATAGTTGCAGAGAAACTGAAACGGATAACGGGGGAGTTTGGGGGGAGCTCCTTCGCCGCCGTAGGTGGAGCGAGAACGAACTGTGAGAGCGCCTACCTATTCCAGAAGTTTACAAGGGAAGTTGTTGGCTCTCCTCACGTTGACAACTGCGCCCGCATCTGCCACGCACCCTCTTTAAAAGGCTTGAGGCTAACAGTTGGAGAGGGTGCAGCCTCTGTTCCCTTTGACGAGATCTACAACGCAGAGTTCATCTTCGTTCTTGGCTCAAACACAACAGAGGCCCACCCGATAGTGAGCCACAGGATTGTTGAACAGGCGAGGAAAGGGGTTCCTTTGGCCGTTTTAGACGTTAGAGAGATAGGACTCTACAGGTTTGCAAAGTACAGGCTCACAATTCCCTACGAGTCAAACCTTCTCTTTCTTAACGCCCTTGCCAGGGCCATTGTTGAAGGGGAGCTCTACAACAGGGAGTTTGTTGAGAAGAGAGTTTCAAACTTTGAAGAGTTCAGGGAGAGGATACTCTCAGATGAGTGGGCAAGGCCGGAAGTTTTCAGGAAGATTCCTGGATACGAGTATTTAACAGATGAGATCTACCGCCTTGCAGAGGAGATTTCTGAGAAGAGAACGGTATTTCTGTGGGGATTAGGAATAACTGAACACATAGACGGCAGCGAGTCTGTTGCCGCAATTGCAAACGTTGCCCTTTTAACGGGAAACGTTGGAAAAAAGGGATGCGGCCTTTTACCTCTTAGGGGTCAGAACAACGTTCAGGGCGCCTGCGACGTTGGAATGCTTCCCTACTTCCTGCCAGACTACAAAAAACCGCCCGTTGAGGGATACAAAACGCCTGAGGTTATTGAGGCCATTTTGAGGGGTGAGGTAAGGGCCCTCTGGGTTATGGGAGAGGACATAGCCCACGTCCACCCGAACCAGAAAAAGGTTAGAGAAGCCCTTGAAAAGGTTGACTTTCTAATTGTTAACGAGCTCTTTCCCTGTGAAGTTACAGAGTTTGCAGACGTTGTTTTCGGCGTAAAGAGCTGTTACGAGAAGACCGGAGTTTACATTAACGCCGAAAGGAGGCTCCACCTTTCTGAGCCGGTATTTGAATCTGACCTGCCGGACGACTGGGAGGTTGTGGCAGAAGTTTCAAAGAGGCTTGGGAAAGATTTCTGTTTTAAGACATCTGAAGATGTGTGGAACGATTTGAGGAGGGCTGCACCTGAAAGGTTCGGCGGAGCGGAGTATAAACTGCTGAAGGAGAACATTCTCAACGCTCCTCAGTGGCCTGTTAAGAACGGGAAAGGGACGCCCATTCTCTTCAAAGAGAGGTTCCCAACGGAAGATGGAAGGGCAAAGCTCTACTATTCACAGTATGAGGTGAGGGGGATGGTTGGGGAGCTCCTCAAAACCGGCAAAATTTCAGACTTCTACCTGACAACCGGTAGGATCCTTCCCCACTACAACAACGTTAACCAGACATCCCGCTGTGAAACCCTTGAAAAGTTTAGAACCTTCAAGGAAGATACTGTTTATGCAAGCCCGGAAGATAGGGAGAAGATAGGAGAGTGTAAAAGGGTTATTCTTGTCTCCCGATACGGAAAAACCGCCCCTCTGCCGCTTGAGTTTAATTCCCACATAAAGCCGGGAACTCTCTTTGTAACGTTCCACAGGGTAAAGAGCGGTGTAAACTTCCTCTTTGGAGATGAGTCTGACAGGTTTGTCAAAACTGCCCGGTTTAAATCGGTTAAGGTAAAGGTTATTCCTGTTGAAGGTTAGACAGCTCTATTCAGGCAGCAGAACTTCCGGCTACGTTATAGAAGATAAATGGTTCCTTAAGGTTTACCACGATACGAGAATAGTTAAAGGGTTTGATAACCTGTTTTTGAGGGCAAAACCTGAAAATGAGTACTTCTTCAGCCGGTTTCTCTTAAAATCGGGAATTCCAA